>Ga0210059_1007250_pt1 | contig 17662 bp, 11 predicted proteins | sample Ectturendosymbi2_FD_188042 | JGI IMG/M metagenome (GOLD analysis project Ga0210059, IMG submission 188042) | Ecteinascidia turbinata endosymbiont from Florida, USA - Sample 2 (SPAdes) (version 2) | ecosystem: Host-associated > Tunicates > Ascidians > Unclassified | place: Key West, Florida... | reverse complement strand
GCGTAGATAAGGACGATTTTTGTATCATGCAAATTTTTAGATGAATACCGAGTTTATTTGAACACAAAGTTCATCAAAATATTATCTGCACAAGTTACAGGCGTTACAGCATTCATATAAACAAAAAATCTAGTATAGGCCTCAAAACATTGTTACAGTCGCGTTGCTACAATCTGGTATTGTAACAATCAACGAAGTTCCACATGCACAACAAACCTCTAACCTTCGCGGACATCACCAAGTTAGTCATGGTGCGTAACAGTTGGAAGCTGTTTGGTTACGGTTGGAAGCAGTTTGGTTAAATAAATTAAGGTAGAGCGTCCAATAATAAAAAATCGAAATTTCACTGGTTAACTACAGTACTACTAACGCCAATAACGCTGATTGGCCAATAGCGACACATGGAAGAGAATGGCTGATGAACCCTGAATGCCTGCTTGAGTTTGTCGACTAACAAAATTAATGCGGACATTGACTTAATAACCAAAACCAAGAAACAATAATTTGTTTTGTTATTTTGTTGGTGTGTTTTGTACCTTTTTTCTAGCAGAAAATCTCTATTTTGAGTCCCAAACAATGAAACAGAAAACTTCAAAGTGAAAATTATCCTAGAATCCAACATTGCGTTAGGCGTACAGCAAACATTAGGTCTGCTGGAATAGCAAACCAGTCTCCTAATCGCAATGCAATTTCTCTCTTTGCGGCCCGCAAATTCTTCCTCAAACCGTAATGTGGCCCTTCATGCTCGCAGTTTTGGACCACGCTGAGTTAAGTTATCTTGACTTGATTCTGTGAGAGGAACCGGTAATAAGTCAGTAACTAACGTGCTAGCTGTGTTGCAAAACAGTTCTATTTTTAAGTCAAATATTTTGGACCAAAAACAAGACGCAAGGCTGAAATTGTTATATGAAGGCCAAAAGCAAGTACATCATTGGAGGACGCAGAAAGATTTTGACAAAATCGCATCAAAATTTTTTTTCGACCAGAACTTTCCATACCCCTTTCGCCTGCGTATATACTAATTTATAAAAAACGTTTTTGAATATGTAGGTACGTTATAACAGTCGACTTTGACAGCAGTTTTGGGTGAATATAATATTAACAGTGATAGCAACTCAACGCGTCTACCGTTTTGCTGGGTACACTTGGATTGTTACCAGAAAAAGGGACTTTTTTCGGAAATTCTTAACAACCTTTTGTTTTTGGTGATAATGTGAAGAAGTTTTCGTAATTATGCATTTGTTCAAAACTCTATTTTGCTCTTGCGCATGTGGAGACAGATTTTTCATTTGCTGAAAACGTTTGCTTTCAGACCAATCGCAGCCATTGTCAGTTTGAGTTGTTGGTGTCATTATCAAGTTTTTCCACCTCGACCGAGGGTCAGCGCGAGGTCTACATTTGTTTTGTTCTGTTTGCTAGCTTTGCCTAATCGTCGTGGGCAATACTTCAGCACCTTTTCCCAGATCTCCATAAAAACTCAATAATTGCTTACAGGTGTTCATTAATCGCCCTTCAGACTTCCTGACCGGACTATGGCCTGCATCGCATATAGCCATACTATTTTATCGAAAGTTTGTGAAGCGTTCCAAATCTTTATACAATTTTGAAATGTTTTTGCATGCCAGAACGTGACAATTTCCTTATTAAACTCTTTTCGATATTTTCGGAAAAAAACAAGGCTTCAGTGTGATTTTCATGGAGGAAGTTATGTCCAAGCGTTCGTGATTGGATCCAACAAAAGTTGATTTTACACATTTGGGAGTAATACTGTATTAAAGCACATTAAATGTTACGTTCGTAAATACGTTCTTCAGAGAAATATCAAAGAAATATGTTCTTCAAGGAACACTAAAATTCGGGATAGAAAGGAAGGACCGCAAAGTCACTATAGTGGCTTGGACTTTGTTTAGTCATAACTTGCCGACCGATAGAGCTGGAGTGCTGTTCAACCTCTTTGAAAACAGGTAGTCTCCGAGCTTCGATTTAAAAATCCGAGCACGTTTGGGTTTGAACTTTTTTAAAGATGATGTCGGGGGCCAATGGATTTTTGAATGACGTCATCGCGGCTTGAGGAAAAATGCAAAGGTTATTTCTTTTGTTTTTCCTTGAAACAACTAGGCGAAAATCCGCATCTTTTAGATCCCTTTCTTGGCTTTCTAGCGTTAGTGGTTCGCAAGTTGTGGCTAAAAAACGATATAATTAATTAATTAATTAATTTATCGCTTAATGAACTCCTACGCTTAGCTAATTAATTAATTTGTGGCGTAAGTCAGCCTTCTGTCTCAAAAAGTCGCCTCTGAATATTCGTCAATTTCCCTTTTCCATGATCTTGCTATGTTTGCGTCTTGACGCCAAGCAATGTTTTTCAAGGTTTTGAAAAGGGTGTCGTGGTGGAGCTTTAGGGTGTCAACACCATTTTCCCTTCTATGTCCCATACTTTTAACTGATTTTCACAAAAAGTGAAGCGGGTTTTTGCAAATATGGGCTAACATACTGATAGCCACATTTCAGTGTTGTCTAAAGCCTGTCTACAAATCAATTCACTGTTTACAAATCTCAAATCTAAGATTTCGTTCATAGGTTCAACGATATTGAGTTTCCTTTAACTGTGTTAGAGGTTGCTATTAGTCCTAAAATAAGAAAAGGTCTAAAGCACTGCTGTAAAGAAATGAAGTATTCTTCACCAGATAAATATTTGATGGCAAAACCAGTCCTCCGTACTTTGGGCGACTATCAGCTCTTTCTTAGATGCAACATCACTTGGGTACATGCTATTTGAACAAACGTGTTGATTATTATTTTATCGTTTGTAGCCACAGATTGCAGCTGCTTCTAACTTTTTATACGAAAGTCCTCACTGAGAATTGCCGACGGTCGACAATGCATAGTCATCGACTCATCGAAACCAGTGTATTTCTTACCACTCTCTACTCAATATAACAATATCACGAAAAACGATTTGTTTGTTGCGCACTATCAGTACAAATAAAAAAATAGAGAGTGAAAGATTACTCTAACAACAAAAGATTGTCGCAAAACCGTCTCACAGATTAAATTGACATTCGTCATTGCACTAAAAGCATCTGATCAACAGAAGCGAAGAAAAGTCTCGTAACCAGATGATCACAAAATTTTGTAGGAATGATTTTAAAAGATGTCGGGTAGTGGGGCAATCTACTCAAAAAGATTTTTAGAATCAAAAGTAATAAATCTCTACCCAGCACATTTCTTACAACCAGTTACTTTTTCAAATAGAGTCCGACCATCACAAAAACTTGCAATACGCTTGCCCCAGCCAAGCCGCACAACAAGCCGACAGCCCAGTCTGCCACTCTGGTGCACGGCTCTGGACATTGAACAACAGATGGTTCGTTATGTTTCGATGCTGCCTTTCGTCTTTTTCTGCTAAGAGTGGGAGTTGACCCGCTGTTTTTTCGGGTGAAGATGTAAGGATGATCCTTTTAAAGCACAAAATAATTGTACAGTAACTTCAAATCAACCGATCATCATTTGGAACAAGCTCTATATGTCAAGATTGAGGATGCGTATATAGCTACGTGAAGCTGATTTTCAACTAAAAAAGTTTCTTGATTTATTTAACTGCGTCACTTTTGCGGAGATTAGTCACTTGATTGTCGTGTGCTTTATCTAAGTACTAAAATCAATCAGCAAGCTTAATTTTTAAACAGCTATAGCAAAACGTATATGATCCTTACTTCTGTAGGGCATTTAAGATCTCTTACACTCCACTCGGTACTTTTTTCTCCGTATGGTTCCAACTGAAACAAGACGTTTACTTTTACGTAGATATTCGAAACGAACTAAACGGCCGAAGTGGGAAGTTTATCACACACGTCACGTACACAAATGCCCAAGCACCATGACGGGTTACGAAGGATTTCGCAATAATTTTATGTACAAGTCTTTCCCACAACTGCGCATAAAAACAGATTCAACAATTTCAAGTTGAAATAGCTTGTCGGTCACTTTGATTTGAGCCTAATTTTCACACTTTCGATGAATTTTTCTTTGCAGGGGAAATCATTTCAGTAATCATTACTCTAAGACCAAACAGTTGCGCGTCGACAAACAAATCTGATTTAGAGTTTCAAACAGTGACCGCGAGTTTTGTTCTACGCTATAATTTTGTTTAAACAGTTTCAATAGAGTTTTCCGCTATTAACGAAAACCATCTTTGAAGAACGACAATGAATGCAAATGTGTTCAGTGCTTGTTGCTGACCTTTACCATATCTACCGGTGCATTGTTTTCCATCTATTGTCCAATAAATGGTGCGATGGAGGTATTTTACTCGATTTTGTCGTCAACCACTTAACACAATATTTGAAACAATGTCAGAAAAAAATGGGTATAAAAATTTGCAATCCGCTGAGACATTTCGGTTATTTGTCCCATAATAGTATGAAAACTCGCCGAAACAGTATTCACTAGCCTACCATTTCGGACATTATGACCGAATTACTTAATTTTTTGGTCATTTTAAAACAAATTCGGTCTATGGTCGAAAAAAACAGTTTGCAGTGGAAGATCAATACAATGAAAACTGCGGGGAAAACGGCGAAGAGAAAACAAGAAGAGCAGCCGTTTCTTATTATGCCAAAGCAAAACGATTGTGTTTGAAAACTAGCAGAAACACACGTTGGAATGTCAGATTTAACCATAGTAGATCATTTCATCTTGAAATTTCGTAGGATTATCAGCAAACCTTACAGAACTGTTGAAATGCAGTAACAAACTCGTACTTACCATGTTGTTCCACGTGTTCATTGCCCCCATGGCGTGGCCTTTGGAACTAAAGTGAAAGCAATCCGGAGAAAAAAAAGACACGTCAGGGTCACCGTTCTGCAAGGAAGGTCAAAATGCACTCCACATTATTTTTCGAGAAGTTTTGTGCAAGGAGTAGATTGTGACTTAAGGTCTAATTTTCTGGTTTATGACTTCGTTAAAGAAAGTGATTTCTAGCTTGATTAGCATAAAATATCAATTCATACTAAGAAATTCCGATTAAGTGAGAAAACATTTGATGTTTGTTGCTGTTCCCCGATTGATCACGAAAAGCGAAACTGAACTGTGAGACTCTAATTCGTTCTCGAAATTATTGTAGGACAAAAGCCAACAGTTTCGAAAAAAGATTCATAAATGTATCTTTTGCACTTACATTCAATATTTAATGTCTTTGCACTCATACGCAACAAAGTACAGCTCATGCACGCAAGACGCTAACAAGGAACGTATGCATAGATGAAACACACAAGCATTTTACATGGCACTAACATAAGCACACGCATAGATGGCAGGCCCGTCGCCAGGATTTAGCAGCAGGGGGGCCAAAAAACAGAAGGGGGGACCACATTTTAAAAATACAGCATTGGATGTATGCAGCAACCGGTGGGTCAAACGTGAAATGGGGGGCACCGAATTCAAATGGGGGGGCCGAGCACCACTGCCCCCCCGCTGGCGACGACCGTGGTAGATGGCACTAGCACGATTACTTTGGCACTTAGCCTCACCGAATGCTGCTGTAATGTAGCAGACACATTACAGTGGTCTGTGCATATTAAATGTTGTGCTAATAAAAAGAAGACAAAGCTCAAGCGTCAAGCAACAAAGATGAAGAATGCTGACACGTAACCCAAAGGCTGTGATCAGTCAAGCATGAAAAACGTGACAAATACAACATTACGTTTTCACAGTTTGGTAAAGGAGAGAAAGTTTTAGATAATTTAACTTGAAATTTGAAGACAAACTGTACATGGACTAAATCAAATAAAGTTTGACATGGAAAAACAATGAACAAAGTACAAGGAACGTGGCGAACAAGACTGAAGAAGGCTTGAAAGAATGATGTCATGGAAAAACACAGAAAATTAACCATTGATGATGTAATTAAGCATCATGATTAAAAGCCCCATTAATTTTATGATGTAATGTTTTATTAGGAACCAATAAATGATTAATTAGGGAATTTCCAGAAGATTTGAGTATAAAAGAGGCAATTTCGGCTACCCAGTTCAGTTCACTTCTCAACTCTGAACTGAGAACTCCTTCCCTGGTCTACGCCATCCAGAATGGTTTAGCCTTCGAAGTAAAATTTGAGGCTCTGCCTTACTGCCACCTTAGCTCGATGGGTGGTTTGTGAGTGCTACTTTGGATATTGGTTGTTCGCACCGTCGCCTTAGTAGCTTGAGTTCTCTGACTAAAAGCAATGTCAATGACTTGCATTTTGGTCAACACTAGTGGTTTTGTCCGAGTGAATCCATGACAGTCAGAACCACAAATTTGGTTTGTTCACATCACTCGCTGCCACATGGACTGATATTGTCAAAAGGCAGCTTGTTGCCTTGCTCAGTCCTAGTGGAATTCTGCCACGCCATTTGTCCTCTGGACTGATATTGTCAAAAGGCAATTTATTGCCTTGCTCAATCCTAAGGCGAAACCCCGACACCCTACCCATTAAAATGGTGACAGTATAGGTATTCCTTGTTACTCTGTTTGACGATTTAAAAAGTCAATACAGAAATCTAGTTTGACAAACAAATTGGGATTTATTTCAATCTAGGTTTCCTTTTCAACACTTAAAGTCATCATGTACAGACATGATGAAGTACAAAGTTGCCATACAAAATACGTGACCAAAATCTGCGGGAAACCTAACTTGGGAACCTTCTTTAAAAGAGCTTACAAAATCTTGTCACGATCCAACCTTACATAAAACATGCGTTCTGAACTGAGCATTTCCTTTCAGTTACAGAATGTCTGAGTAGAAACTACTGTTATTACAAATTAGATACTTGAGGTCTGTAAGAATGGTAAATACCACAAATATATTGTGTCTGTGTCGCTGGGTTCGAGAACGTCTTGAAGATGAATATTATAAAAAGTTTATTGGTAAGTTTTAATATTCGTGTGCACATACTTTGTGAAATAAATAGCGAAACCAACAAAAACTATACTCCTGTTATGATTCAATTATTTAGATAAGAAATCAGAAACTTTAAGGAGACCAAGCGGACATTAGCTTTCGTGAATGTCGTCCTTGTTGCATCTATGATTGAACCCATGTAGAACTTACAGATGTAACTAAATTCGACAATCTAGATCTTAAAATGTCTAGAAACTCGTCTATAGTAATAAGGTCCAATTAGACCGATTTGCGAAATACATGAGGGAGTGAGAGGCTGCCAAGGACCATAGGGTCGTTTGGGCGTCAGTCCTTAAAGTTAACCTACTTGCAATGTAAAGGCAACAGCTGCTGCTCTGAGTATAAAGTTTCATACGCGTAATGCGCTCATATGACAGAGTTGCGATATCAACAAAATGTGATACAGTGATTGAGGCAAATTTAAGTCTCCAGAAGAATTGGTTTCTACTTTATTACAAACAAATTTCTGCAGTTTTCACGGATCTCACAAATATTGGGTGAAAGCTGGAGATGGAATCGCGTCACGGCAGTTGTAGAGTAGTGCAGCGTTGCAAGATGTATGTGAGCACGAAACTAAAGGCTGAGAACCGGGTATACAGCACCGTAAAACTTGAGTAGCGTTATGGTGATGGCGATGCATAATTTGCCCTAGCTGTTTTGGTCATTTATGATTTTTTGGAAAATTGTTTCACAGTGGCTCTTTTGTTTCACAGTGGCATGGGTCTTGCATTTCAAAGAGGTACGCAATCTAGTCGATTTCCTAAATGGACAGGTAAAGCATCGCGTTTAACTGTAAAATGCTTGAGCAACTTTTGGCAGCATCGTCACTTTTTCCACTGCATCCTTTTCGTATTGAATGTGGTTAGTTGTGTTGACCATCCAGGTAGGGGCTATGAACAAAAACTATCTATGGGCACCATATAGTAGACGAAAGGACTCAGTGATCATTTTGAAACTCTTGGTATCCGCTTGTTTTGCACTTATCTTACAGAAATTTACTTTAATCTCAAATGTTGTATGGCTGTTAGATTATGGTTGTTATATGCTTTCATAATTCTGTTTGTTAAAATCAAACTTACCGCAATTATTACTTAGCCAATTCCGTGTCTAACTTTGTTTTATATTTTAATCTACCAACACCAGATATAAAAGTCTTAGTTAACTTACCTCATCCAATGGCAAAACAGTTTCTTCGAAGAACGGTTGCAAGATAACAGTGAAGTCGTCTCTAGTGTCGTATCGACCACTGTCAATCAGCGCCGCAAGTTGGTCCTGAAAAGCAAAACTTGTTTCTCATGTAGGCTTGAGCATTGGACGTTGAGCTTGAAGTTTTTAATAAGGCGCACGTTCTATTTACATTTTGTGGCGATGATTAATTTACAAATTTTTCGCATTGAATAGTTTTCGCAAAAATTTTGCGTTTGCTTATAAGCAAATAATTTTTTAATTATCTTCAAAATTCTGTTCTTCAATCATCTGAGCAACTGGTTTGTTTTCAAACAAAGAGGCTGGCCCAACGTTAGGAGTCCGCTTATGTCACCGCGAGTGGTCGAAGTACGTGATGATGAATGAAGAGAAAATCAGAGAGGAATTTATGAGCTGTGAAACTTTTATTTAATGTCCATGAAACCTCATATAAATCTTTTAAGCACCCGATCCCCCACAATAAAATGTATTTTATTTTGTATAAATCTGCCACGGCGAAACATGGGTAAGAGCTCAGAAGCGTTTATGGGGAGAGCACTTGCTGGGTGGTTCTGAGAAGCTCTGTTTCTGGAGAGGAATGGTGTAAATCAACCTACTTTTCACGCAAACCACAAATATCACAATAAACTGTGAGCATTTCTTCAATTTCATTCGGAACTGAAAGTATAACCTTATCACAAACCCAAACTCTCTTTTTTGTAATGTTTTTTTGCTTTAATGTAAAAAAGGCAGTCATAAAGCACAAGGAAATGTTGACTTAAATTACAACAAATAACTGCAATTCTTCTCATAACTCTCATACCCAAATAATGTGGCACTGGATTATTTCCCTGCATGTGTTCTAAGTAAACATACCCAATAGGTCGTTTTACTGCGGCGAACTGTTGAAATAAAAAACTTAAGTTTGATTTTCTATGTAGACATGTCAGTCGCAGTTTGTGAACACTGACCTTGCTTTAACGACGATCATCGGTCTCGTAAACTGGTCACACGGGCGAATACGGATTAGGTAAAACAATAGCTTCGGCGCAGTTGTTTGTACACGTAAACACTGCTTATCAGACGAGATCATGACACAACAGTTGCTACAGTGATTAGTGAGTCATATGTCAAACATATTTACTATCGACACTTCACCTGTGTCGACAGTTTGAAAGCCCAGCGTAAACTCCGCCGCGATTTATGCTTTTGGAGAGCGAAACATTTCTCATAAAAGCTGACGGGACCTGAGGGAATCAATCGAGGGGCTAATGCATGAAGCAAACAGAACTATGATCAAGAATGTCGGATTTAAATGAAGTGCGAATCTAATGAAATCATCATATAATTTTTAAGCACGAAGTAAAGCGTGCTTCTGCTTTTCAATTACAGGCTGCTTCCATACACCTGGCAAAGTTAATTTGACTTGTGAGAAATACTTTAAAGGAATACTTCCGCGGTGCAACAATCGGGCGACATGATTCAAAGGTATCCCAATCAAGCAATAGGTGCATGTCGGACAAGCATCGAAAGGTCTTTTTGACGAGTGTGGTGTAATAGACTATTACCTTCAGTTAAATTACACTTTCATGTTGCAAAATCTCACAAATACTTGAACCACCGCGTAGATTATATCCTCAACAAAACAATAGTTCTAGTCATATAAACAGTAATAACAATATTTGAAGTCTCTATGTTGGTGGCAGAACCGTCGCCAGAAAGTCTTCAGTAGGGGTCTTTACGTTTGTGCGGGGGTGCTTGACATTCTAAAAATTAACAAAAACTCCATTGAGTTATAGTGTTTCATATTTCAATTTGGGGGCTTGGAGCTTTATTTGGCGAGGCTAAGCCCACCAAAGGCCCCCCGTGGCGACGGGTCTGTTTGGTGGCTGTGGGACTCCTAGCATGTGAACAGAAAGGAAGTCGACCTCGATGCCGAGGTACCAAAGATTATCTGCTGATCGAGAGGGTGCTATAACTACAGGCTCCAAGAGAAGACCAACCTGCTTATGAGGTGGATGGACTACAAGAAGGCCTAAGACACAGTACCACACTCCTGGTGTACTCCAAAATACGAAGCTTCAAAACATTGGGCGATGGTTTACGTTGATGCCTCAGATCAACATCAGCTTTGCTTGGGTTTACGCTTATTAGCGCTGGGAAAAGAGAAACACTGCGTTGCAAAGGACCGTGCGATGTTTAAACGGGCTTGTGCTATCAAAAATTGGTCATGGGTGAATTAAAACTATGTTTTGAGGAGCGTCCCTACAAAAATGGTATAACTGACTTTTGTAGTGAGATGTAAGAACACGTAGAATGTGTACAAATCAGTGAAATTTTGTGCATTGCTGATCACATACAGCAATTAACATAAAACAGTTGTTTTAAAATATATTAACCGGACAAGCTAGACAATTACGAAATGGTATTTGAATGCTTATTCTGTCAAAACTGCTCTCAAACGCTGTCATCCACGCATATTTTCTACCGCTTTCTTTTCCAGGTAAAATGCTGATGGTGTCCAGCAAATAAGAGCCGTCACGTTAATGTATTTCATAGGTGGAGGTGGTCAATTTGCAAAAAAACGCTTCCTTAGTCTATAGCACTCTTATTATGAGTCAATACATAGAGGTTTAACCGAGTTAATGCTGTATTACCTGATACTGCCAGTTTTTCTCTTTAATAGACCCCATGATTGTTTCATTCGCGTTAACAACATATCCGCAGGCTGCGGCTTGGACAATTCCACACAGAGGAGGGGCGACAGGTGATTTTTGCAGTTCAGGTAAAGGGTATATCTCCAAAATCTGTACAACTTGAACTATTGCTCGAGGAATCTGAAACGGTAAAGCACCATTCAACAAACTTGAAAGATTGAACTCTAATTGTACATTAGTAGATACAGAAGCCCCTTAGTTAACTCTGATTGGGAAAACAGTAAGCTAAGGATGATGCAGACAAAAGGTAGGCTGTACAGTGAGCTGCTTGTAAGTCCTGCAAATCTCATAAGGTAGGTGCAAAACAAAAAAAGAAGTTGGGGTCCGAAATGCGATTGCACTAAACTGCATCTAGGGTTTGCAAAAACTTTATTCAAGTGGGTATTCTGTTTCACGTGTTAAGCAAATGCGCAACTATTCTCCATTCATTAACTTCATTCGACCTATCTGTTATGTGCTCGGAATGATGTGATTTTCTTTCATCTATTCAAAACTCAAACTGAATGAAGTCGCAAATTTTGAAAAGGCTGCTTGTTTCAAGTCACTGATATTAAAGTCTATTAATCAAGCACAGCGGTAAATGTCAAACAGTAAAACTAGGATAAGTTGGCTTTAAAAATTTGTGTGGCTCGGTCGATTCCCATATGTAAAAATGGCAGTATTTTTTCTCTTTCAGCTGAAATAGCTTGGACTACGAATTAAGTCAAGACATCCTGTCAATCCCGGTAACTCAATGCTGTGCACCAAATTTCCATGAGAGTTCACCAGGTGTACTTAAGAACTTGTGCAAGACAATACGTTTGATCTGATAAAAGAAAAATTCATCATTGCATTTTCTGGTTGGACACACGCTTCATGCAATAAAGTAATGCTTCTTAACCTTATTCATCTCGCAGCCCACTTTTACAACCAATTTTTTCGATGACCAACATAACGCGACAAAATCGATTGTTGCTAAATCTAGACTAGACAACAAATAGACAACAAAGAATTTTTAGGCTCAAGCCATAAAACAGCTTCTTTCAGGAACGTACAGAGAAAGCAGTAATCAGCTGTTCAGGCTTTTCATGCTATTTAGCTCAACACGCGTTGACAAAAGTTCTCGCTTTCGGTAACTGCAAAATTTTGGCTTTCTTCGCGGGCGAGAAAGCGCCGCAAAAGACTATGCCGAATCTGCGGCATACAATCGGTGGAACAGCAATGCAAACTGAAAAAATTTTAGCATAAATTTTGTAGTAAAAGCACGAAAATTTCATTTGAACACTGTGCTGAGCTTAAAAAAAACGTTTATACTGAAACCTACCATAACATTCTTCATTTGGATGAGATAATTCCTGCAATCCAACTTGAACTACTTTGTATCAAAGCTTACATAGATGAAAAAAGGGTTTGATTTTAAAAATAGTTACAAAGATTTTTTTCGGGAAATTGTACTGCAGTGATATTTCCCTGTTTTCAGTTTCACGAAGTTAGAACTTTGTAAACAAGCACATTTTCCACAGTTTTACAAATATTTCAAACATTTAGTTTCTCATAATCCAAGCTGATGACGAATGGTAATGCAACAGAAAGAATGTATAATTGACTCAAACCTGAATTTAAGTGCATTTAGAAAAACTGAAAGTAAGAAGATATTTATTGCCAAAGATCTGTCCCTAAAAATGTTTTTGGTCTAACATTAAAACTTCTTAGAAAACAACGAAATTTAGAAAAGTATTAGCAAGGCTGTGTGGTTGGTTGTCTTGTACAAACTGAATTTCAGTGGCTACAATCTAGGACTTTTACAGGCAAGTTACTACCAGTTAAGATCTTTTATTACGGCCAGTAGAATTTGCCCCCCAAGTTATATTGATGAAGCCAACTGATGTTTCAACAATCTTATTTATACTTTCTTACACAGACAATCCGTTCATCTGCTACCGATCCAACGTGCTGTCACATTTTGGAAGCAAACGCGGCCAGTGAGTGTGGAAGTTTGCTCACCACTGGCCTTGTAAGATACAAAATCTTGTATCTGAATATTATTTTTCTTTCATCTTAACGCAATTTTTCATTTAACATACCGAAGTACTTACATTTTCATGTAAAATGTCCAACCCTTTTTTTATTTCGTCCACATAGGTCTCAGGTGAAGCGCCGTCGGGGTCGCGATCTAAAGCACACAAGTCATTTCCCCCGATCCAAAGTGAAATTAACTTCCAGCTGTTTTCGAAGTTGATTCTCTGCAACGCGATTCATTTTTCATAGTTGGTTGATCCATAAATTGTGGCTAAACAGCATAGGCATAGCCAGGGCGGCCATGCCCCCCAAATTTCCAGCATATCTTTTCGTTTTGTGCTTTGTGAGGCGGTGTCCCAAACAAAATACTGTTGCTCGCTTACAGTCAAAGTATTTGACCTCCCCCAAAAATTTTGGTCTGGCTGCGCTGCTGCTAAACTGCTTAGTCGTAGGGAACCAAAATATTTGATTGCACAAAATAGTTTTGTCCTGATTTTTCAGATTTTTGCCCGAGGGAAAAATTAAATCACACATCGCAGCCCAAATTTTTTCAAACCGGACAATACAAGATGGAAATAACTGCTGTATGGACTTTTAAAAAACAATAAGCAATAATGGAAATTTGTATTTTTTGCATTTTTTTCAAAAATGTGACAAATGTATTAATCTGTCACATTTATAAAAGAATTTACAAAATTCTTCAAAAAAATATTTGGCCGACTTTTTCCATATTTTTTCGGAATTTTTGCAAACTTGAAGGTATGGGGGTGCAATAGCACCCCTACGTTCCCATCTGCTACGACTATTCCAAACAGCTTTGCCATTGCCTCAAAACCAAACCCACTCTTTGAAAACAGGCAATGACCTATTTGCTGCATAGTTAAGGACATGGACATCGCTGTCACTAAGAGTGGTTCCTTCAATTTTCGTTAAAATGTTGAACCGAAAAATGTCAGTAATTTTTAAATATCATAAAATAAGCCGCATCCCTGGCTGAGCGTGCTTGGGTGTAATTGGTACATACATATTATGGCATCAAACTAACACTGTAAAACGAGATTATATTTGAATAAGGAGTGATGATGTGTTGCAAAACGCGAAACTAGTTTCCCCGTCAATAAACTGTGACTGATTTACTTGCCGCCATCTTTGTGGCCTTTAACTATGAAAAATAGCTACGCTTGCAAGTTTTAATCGTCGCAGAAGAATGAAAGCAGAAAGCAGGCAGATTCCTCAGAAGCTTGCAGCAAAGCTAAAGTTTGTTTGTTGTAAAACGACTGTTGCGAAACAGATTAAGAGGTAAGCAAGTAACACACATGAGGAATGATAACAGGATGCCACCAGGAGCGTTACGAGGTTAGATGAGGCCCGGGGCAAGAAGCAAGTTTGGCGCCCCCATGTTTGAACCTAAAGTCTTTCGGAAGCAAATTTACTGTGTTGAAGAAAGTGCTTGTGACATTTTCGGAGCTTTTCGACACCCTTGCAATGATTCGGCGCCCAGATAGTGATTCGACGCCGGGGAGTTGTGCCCCCTTCGTTAAGATCCTGGATACCACTGAAACGATTCCGGGTTTTCAAGATTTGCCGACGCGTCACTAAATTCTGCTGTGTTCGGCAATATCGTTATCATGTTAGATTTCCTTAGGAAATAAAATGAGGTTGAGATTGAAGCAATAGCAGTGCTTTGCTCTGCTTGCAAACCCACAGATGCCTGTGATCGCAAAGCACTTATTTAACCAATTGGTTAAAGTGACATCCATCTTTTAGTTTGACAAAATGCACAATTTGATTTGTAGCGCGGATCTTTGCTATACGCTGCTGGGCAAATCCACTCTGGGGCACTCAGTTTGTTGTAACGGTTGCTAAGCACCTGTTTCATGGATGTGCCAGGGCAGCAGTCAAGCCTTGTACAAAGCGCATATATACTCGACTTTTACCATATTAACTACCCACTGGCAGTAGTGAAAGCACTAACACACTACTGTACAGTGATCATTGAAAATAGTCTGACTAATTGGAAGTACAACTTGCCGAGTCGTTCCTCTTCATTTTGCTGACGATATCCCAGGCTTGCTCACTCATGTCGCTGCGTGAAAACAAATATCACTGGTGAATAAAACAACTTATTAAATTAGATGTTAAAGTTGCAAAGAACGGCATGCATTTGTATCAGAAGCACGCCTGCTAACTTTTGAACAGTTACGCGAAGTCTGGTATTAAACGAATGCGTATTATATGAGTAATGCCTATCAAATTTTGCAGTACAATCCAAAACTTACAGCGTTTGTCAACATTAGGCTAACCATTTCGTCAAAACATTTGACGGCTTTATTCGTAACAAACTATACTCATTCCTTCAGAGTATGGGTGCCCACTCTCATCTGGCATCACTATCAGCACACTTAGAATGCCTGATGCTTTTTGCAAGACCCCATTTCTATCCGTGATGAAACGTTTCTTCAAAATTATTTAAAAATTACAGAAATTCTCACGCGTTTGTGTCAATGTTTGTTCTTTACGGCCTGCACCAATGTGTTAACACCTCTGTGTTGCGTAACCGGTAAATGGTTTTCTATTTTTGTGTGTTACTAACCAGTGTGAAATAAACCTTGATAGTGAGACAAACGAATAAAATAGATTTTAAAAACATTTTGAAGACATGCTTATAAATCAGGACTAGCTGATGTGAATGTATCTCCGACCTGGCTTAGTCCTGTCTTGGTGTCGAGCGAGCAGAACTACCAGAGGTTGCTGAAAACCTTGAGGTATTCCAAGTCCTCCTAGGGCTGCTGCCCACGCGACCTTCCTCAGAGGAAAAGTAGGTGTGAAAATGAATGCCGATTTACCAGACACGTTAAGTCTGTCTGATTTCAGGCCAAGTCCTAGATCAATCCAATTCTCTTAGTTGTCCGTCGGTTCGACGATGACGCTGCTCAACGCGTTTCCTTGTGTCGGCGCTTGTGGCTCCTTAGTCCAAAGGCTGAGGCGCAAACACGGTATACTGTACAGGCGGATCCCTGCCGCGTTGTCGTTGGAGGTGGTTGGTTGCGCTGTTGGTGTCTGCGAGGACGCTTTGCTACTGCCACATCAATATGTCGCTGTTCAAATGTTGCCAGGCCGTTGTCGCAATCTAGATCAATCCAATTATAGACACGAGAAACGACAACCTGACTAAACCTTGAAGCCCAAAACTTGTCCATGCAATTGATGTTCTGGGAAATGGTTGAAAGTAGATTTTTTTAATCATTTATTCATAAACACTGATTGCAAAGAAACCGGACCAGTGGGAAGATCTCTCACTTCGAAAAAATGATACAATTGCCAGAAAACATCAAAATCGTTTCGTAAGGTAGGGCTAATCAATTGTAGCCTACATGGTTCTATATAGCGCTCAGACATCACGAAAAAGTTCGAAAAAGTTTGACGAAAAAATTTGACAAGCTTTCACGAAAAAGTTCGAAAAAGTTTGACAAATATCACGAAAAAGTTTGACAAATACCTTGGTGATCCCAAGATCATTTCGGCAACAACTTCCAGAGTTTATCAAAAGCAATTTGAAAACCGAAAAACTCTTCTCTAAACTCGGGATTTTGGTCCATTTTATCCTATATTAGTTCGCCTGTTTCACTGCTGGTTGTAGCGTATTTCACGCCTAATGCTGGAAGGTTGTCCTTTGGTTTACGCTACAGGTTAACAAGACTCTAACACTCTTCAAGTTAGATAAGTCAATCAAGATTTTCTAGGGAGTTTTATAAATTACTTTATTTAAAAATTCAGTCATAACTGAAAGGGCTAAGTTCAGATTAAAATTATTCAATCCAATTTGGATTCAATTTATTTTACTGAACATCTATGACGCATGCTACCGACAGACCACTTGCAGTTCAATGGAGTCTGGTTCCCTTTATGGACCGCAAAAAATGATATATCGTCTCGGACTATTTCAGCCATAACTCGCCAGTCAATAGAGCTAAAGAGGTGTTCAAACCATCTACGGTCTCAACAAGTCTTCTAGTTTCGATTAAAAAAATTTTTGGATTTGGGTTTGGGGTTTTCTTGTTAGTGACGTCACAATGAGGGCATGTTTTTGCCATTTTGGCCAACTTTACCTGACCTTGTGCACCAATCCAACGAGCCATTTTTTTGCTCAATATTTTTTTGGGACTAGGTTATCATTTGCGTCTTTAGAGCCCTTGATTGACTTTCTAGCATATCTCGATCCAGAGTTATGGCTCAACAACTCCATTTTTTACAAAAATCAAAAAACTGCAGGAAAAGTGGGATTTGCCCACTAACGGCTAACTTGGCCAGCTATAACTCGGCAGCAGCTTATGCTAGAGATATTCAAACCCTCTAAAGACTCGTGGAGTCTTGTACAGTAGACTTTTCCTAATACGTCACCTCAAGGGGATTAGAAAAAAGTGACGAATTGTGCAAACAGGTGAAAATTCTTATCATAGAAGCTCGTATACTTTATCATAGTAACTCGTATACAAAGTGCTTTTATTTGCAGTAAAATACAAGTTTATGACGTTATAGTTGAATACAACAATTAATTCCTCTTCTCTATCTAGACTACTCAATTTAATCAAGCACCTTTCAAATCTTTAATAAACTTTTCCACGTTCTCTCAATAGGGTGTCCGGTCGCGCTTCGCACCTCGTGTATAAATTCGATAAACTAATTTCGAGGTGCAGCATTCTCAGGTAAAGATCCTTAATTTGTTTGAATTCCCACACGTACCAGCTGCTTAGACATCAAAAGCGAAACTGCAAATGACGAATTACACGAACAAAACGCTTCTCAGGGATAGAAAGAG
>Ga0210059_1007249_pt1 | contig 17663 bp, 15 predicted proteins | sample Ectturendosymbi2_FD_188042 | JGI IMG/M metagenome (GOLD analysis project Ga0210059, IMG submission 188042) | Ecteinascidia turbinata endosymbiont from Florida, USA - Sample 2 (SPAdes) (version 2) | ecosystem: Host-associated > Tunicates > Ascidians > Unclassified | place: Key West, Florida... | reverse complement strand
TTATGAACGGGTCTGTTATAAACGTGGTCTGTTATGAACGTAGTCTGTTATGAACGGGTCGGTTATGAATGGGTCTGTTATGAACGTGGTCTGTTTTGAGTGGTCTGTTATGAATGGTCTGTTTTGAACGGAGACCCTTCAAAACATAGCCTTACAATTGTGCATCATTACTACAACAAATGTTTTGGGAAAAACATGCATGTTTATTTTTTTAATAAGTTTTCATTGCCCTTAAATTTTTTAAAGTCCCCCATGCCCTACCCCCGCTCCGGGGTCCCGGAGACAGGTTGTGCGTTGCTTGCAGATGACTATTCGATTTCATCAAAATGCAGAAGTAACATGTGTCTGAAATTCTTAGTGGCTGCGCGTCGTCAGTGGGAAATGATGGTAATCATCTCAAATGCGGAGAATGTGAAAAGTGCAGAGTGGCAAGATGAGGATAATCTGCATATAAGTGAAATGATAATTCCAGAAAAAAGTTGCACTGGTAGTGGAATGGCAGTTTACACCATAACTGAACATTTTTCCTCTCCATGGGAAAATGCATGAAGCTAAGTAAACAATTAGGTGGGGGACGTTACTATTTTCGTTTTCAACAGATATGGATAGCTGGAACCAGTGGTGGTGTCCAACTGGCACAAAGCGGTTCTTGAAATTACGAGAAGTCAGCTAATCGATTGTTGAATTGTATGTGTTATATCTTGCTTGATTTTAATTCGAAATTTATTTCATGTGACCCAGCAATTTCAGTGATTCGTTTGTTTTCTGTAGTAGGATGTTTTGTTTTATTTTGCAGACCAGTGAGTGTTTTCGTTGAGTGTCGCTGACTTACTTAACCTCTGTGAAAAACACAAGCAGTTGTGGACCTTAGAAGTTCACTGTGATTGTTTCATTTTTGTGGTCTACGGTTCGGTGTTTACTACGCACAGATTACAACAAAAAAGTGAAGCCTCCCGTAAGTCACGAGCCAATCTCGAAGAAAACAGTTTTTAGAAAAATTGATTTCATCGTAGCCTATGCAGAAATCATCATGAAACGTTTCTCAAAAGGAGTTGTTTATGTCTAGGCAGACACAAAATAGATGGAAATTTGTAATTGCAAATGTAAGGGGGGGGGCGGGTTTTGCAAATTGTGACGTTATATTTGAAGGGGATTTAAATACTTGTGACGAAATGTGACAAGGGGGGACGGGGTAGATTTTTGCCCAAAATAGTGTGACGTCATTTATGGACGGACCCCTACCTTGTCGCAGAAACGAGCAGTGTTTCCAGAGTTTTCATCGCGCGAGGTTATCTTAGGTCAAATGCGCAAAATCGGCATCCATTTCATCATCTACCAAAGAAGCAACAACTGAAAACCAAAAGACTACTAAATAACAAAGTGTCAACTAAATTGGGCCCAGTTTTTACATTTAACTTGCTAGGGGTGCGGCTCGACCCCTGCTCTCCCGTCACATACGCCACACAATTGCTAAAAACCACGCGCAAATCGTTCGAGGTGTTCAAATGGTTCCGATACTTGTTTTTCAAATGAAGTCGAGGAAAATCCAGATTCGCTCAAATAGGTTGTTGCAAAGGGCGCTAGAGTAGACAGGGCTTTTGTACACAATTTCTGGTAACTTTGCTTGGTTAAACACCGGATCGTTTTGTACCATCAAACAACAATCTCGCCATAAACATTAAACGTCACAAAATGCGCTTACAATCGTGTAACTGGTAATCGCAGCATGACGCAGCGTGCACGCATATAACAATTTAAATTGTTAAATTAGTAACGTTAGCTAGAATAATTGGGATAGCACTTGCAAGTTTTCATGAATCTCGGTTCTTTTTTTAAAAAAGTACATCCAAGAACATATTAACTCTCACCCTCGAAAATCTTGTTTCGGCCCTCCAGGAGCCCGGGTACCCCCGGTTGGGAACCGCTGCTTTATAACTTTCGGCTTTAATTACGAGTGGTGGCGGTACGCTGTCTAATGTCCACCACAGCAGCATGCTATTAGTCATAAACATGGACTTAGCTAGGAGACGCATGAATTATGTCCACGCCCCTCCAAACACAAAGAAAACTTTTGTGATGTCATGTACATATACGCAGGGTTCCCACACATTTTCAAAACCCTTTTCCATACTTTTTCAATACTAAACTGAAAGACTTCAGTACCATCATTTAGCTTCAATTTTTGAAAATTTTACTCATGGAACACAATGCAAAAAACATCAACGGTGAAGAACAAAATTTGAATAAACAAATGGTTAATTTATATTTTCCATACTTTATGCACATTTTGGCCAAATTCAAGTTTTTCAAGGTCTTCAAAACCGATTTCACAATTCAATACCGCATGGGAACCCTGTACAGGTCAACTCCAATAATTTGCCGTCTTTTTGGTATTCATGTAGGCCATTTTGCTAAAAGCCCTCATCAGAAAGGTGTTAACACGGTTGACTGGGCACGATGAAGTTATAAAACCAGGGGGCTCCGCGTTACCACTGATAGACAATAGTTGCTTCGACAAAAACAAAAATTTGAGGGAAAGTGCGCGGCAGGGAAAATCGTAAAAGTTTAACACACTCTAAAGGCACCCAGCGGCAAAATGATCAGGATGCACCTTGACAGGTCGGCGAAACAACTGCTGAAGCGGCCATGGTTCCACCAGTGACTTGACCGCACCTGGGTGTGGAGTCAGCTAACGTGGAGATCGTTGAGAAACCTTAGGTTCCTTGACAAGACTTCGAACTGCTGACCCACAATCCTCCCGAAATGTAAGGATCATTATGTTAAACCAATCTCTTTAGCTTTCGTAAATCACCTGTTCGGCACAGAAACGAACCCAGGGATGAATTTCCTTTCGGTTCACTTTCATATACATAATCAGACGTACCCACATTTACCCAGGGCTGTGGAGCCGACATCCGAAGTTCTTTGGTTCCAGCTTTAACATCTACAAATTTTTGGTTCCGGCTCCAAACGAGTTGGCCCATTGAAAACTATTGTATTATCTGTATAACTCGCTCGGCTTACCCCACTAACTAGGGCTGTGGAACCGGAACCCAAATCCGGCTCCACCATCTAAAGTTTTTGGCTCTGGTTCCAATCATCCAAAATTGCTTGGGCTCCGACTCCACAACCCTGCCTTTTAACTATGATAATATCTTCGTTCGAGTTAGCTCCGACTTGTGAAGCCCTTCCTCCACGATAGGTGCATTTAGTGGGAACGGCGTTCCCACACCTTTTTGCACTAGATTACATTAAAATATGGCTGCGATCTCACAGATGTGCGAGCGACACGCTGATTCGCACTAGTCAAAAGTCTACAGTGAAACAGGAAGATCCAGTGTGGACATTCTTGTAGGTGAATGCTCATTTCATTCGAACTATTCGGTGCAGTCTTCCTCTTACTTGGTGTGGGAACGGTGTTCACTTACAAACAAACCAACATATAGTGGTTGCTAAAAGGCGTTCCTAAACCTCTTAGCTCTACACCCTCGTGTAGTGTTTCGTACGATTCAGGAAGGCGGGAGATGTTTTCGGGTTTCTTTTGCGAAACAATTTTTCGAACGGCCACCCGCTTAACGCCTGTCACGCGCACAACTACCTGCGCCCGAGTTAAGTTTGACTCACACCCACGCGAAATACTTTAACATTCGCACACTGAACAAGGAGCACTATTGGCTTTATTTTTGTGCTTGAAAAAGGTTCCGTTACACAAGTCGGAGCAGGAATGGGTGTCATCTCTTCTTGCATCAACTGCTTTTGCTGCACGCCCGTAAAGTTCTCGCTTACTTCTTCCGCAGACGTCGCATTTTTGCGGAACTATTTGAACTCGGTCTTTGACACTGACCGAGATAGAAGGTGAGAGATCAATGCTTCGCCAAAACGCTTGTGAGGAGATTGTTCAACCGGTTGATCATGGGGCGAGCGTCCTCCACTAAGCCGGCCGACACCATTGCGTTGTCATAGAGCTGCAAAAATTAAATAAAAATTGCAGCAAAATTATTTTAATAAACAAACGATGCTGACTATTTCTATAAATAATACTGTTTCGGTCGAAACCTAAACAAGGGCGTCGGAAGGATTTTTTCCGGAGGGGGGTAATAGTGGCTTTTCCAGAGGGTGGCCAAAGAATTTTTTCCAGGGGGATAACGGTGGTGAAATTAAAATGTCACCAACTCGAAGCTAACAGAAAAACATTCTTCTACTAAAAAGTTGGACACATATAAATTTCAGAATCCAGGGGGGCAAGGTCCCTTCTTTCCCCCTTTCCTACGCCCACGAACCAAGTTAGACACACCGGTGGCACGCCTTAGTGAAATTGTCCACCTCGTGCGAACGACACTGCGAGTGATGTTACTTCAACGCGTGAGCAGAAAACGCGTGCAGCCGGCAGTTCATCGCCAGAACCTACCTGTTGCAGCACTTGTTTGGCCAGGACCTCATCTTCTCCCTTGATCTTGGACAGTTTCATGATAACCGGATGCCTGCGGCAAAGAACAAAATCCAACAGGTCGGAGATACATACATGCTTGCAAATATTCGCGATATAGCGACCTAGCTCTTTGGTCAAACTGCGGAAAATATTGCATGAAGTACTAAGCGTGTTACACTGAACACGATTGCGTAAGGTCGGCATCACCCTCTACACAAGATCAAATGAGAGCTAACAACAGCAATGAAACCGAAACAATATTTAGTTCAGGCGTAAACTTCTAATATTTACTGTCACTTCACTGATTATCCATTCATGCAAAAAAAGTCAGGGAGTTTTCATCAGCAACAACCTCCTCCCCAAATGAATTTGATCACGGTTTTGTTCCAATCATTTATCACAGGCACGAGCGTTAGTGATGTGACGAGAGTCATCGACTCGATTCGCGTTTCTGGAAGACTCGAGCCTGTTTTCCTAAAGAGTACAACTCGACTTGAGTCACGTTTATTAGAAAAAACTGGAATCGAGAGTGAGTCATTCTCAAAGACATACTTGCTTTGCTCAGGCGAAAGCCGTACAACGCACGCGAATAACAGGAAGTATCAGAGCAATCCCGTCGCCACGGGGATCTTTAGTGGGCTTAGCCCCCCCAAATTGAAATATGAAACTGTATAAATCAAATGGGGTTTGGTCAAATTTTAGAATGTCAAGCACCCCCTGCACAAACGTAAATACCCCCTATTGAAGACTTTCCGGCAACGGCTCTGTATCAGACACTTCTTTTCTGTGCTTGGTAACAGATTTGCGTTTGTGTAAAATAACCCTACCAGTCCAGTGCGCTTTGTCTTTTGCAGTGTGCAAGAAAAAAAACATTCTTACAAATAAAACATCGCTCAGAACTTCATCAGAGCTCACCGGGAATTGAGTTGCAGCGTAGGTTTGAACAGAGCGGTCCTCTCGTCTTCGGACAGGCCTTTCGGGTCGGTGAGATATTGGCTGCGCAGGAAGTGACGTACCGAACCCATTTCCCACACCGTCACCATGGCGGGATGCTTGTCCAGTTTGTCTGTAACCTGAACACGCAATATCCGGATACTCACACCACGGCGCTGCCTCAGTTACATGGTGCTTTAAAATTTGAATCTAAACGAACTTCGGAACGTCACTGCGGCAACAAAACTAGAGAAAGAGCGCTATACCTTAACGTCAGTTACTTTCACGTCGAGAACACTTTTAGCCCAGTCCGTCAGGCTCTTGCCCTGCGACTCGCTCAGTTGCACGGCATCTACGCTTGGCTTCTCTTCCGCTTTGTCCTTGGACGGTTGGAACATGTCGGCCAAGACTTCGTTTTCGAGTGAGAAAAGTTGTTTCCTGAGCAGCGATGAATGAGCTGAAAGCAGGGCTGTACTGCGAGGGCCAGAGCTTGTTTTGCAGCTATCCGATTAATATGACGTGCCTACAACACTTCGTCACGTGAGCGGTGGTCAAAAATCTATTCGACACATTTCATCCAGACCTAACTCATCCTGTTCACAATGCGTTATGAAAAAACTCTTCTAGCACACCGCCATCAGCGTAAAGAGCCATACTTCAATTGTGGGGTTGTTACTTGTCTGTCATAATCATAAATTCATTCTTTCTGAATGAATCTAAGCTACTCGGTTAAAACCACGCGAAAGATGACAACTTCACAATTAAAGTAACTAGAATTATTGTTTATTCTCTATTTTACCCCATACCTTAAGGCTATTTAACGATTTTTGTGCAATTTTATGTAGGTTATTTATTGCGTTGTTATACTTCATCATCTCCCAGCGGTTTTCATTTACACTTCTACGATTTTTCTGTGGCATGCTGTCAGCCATTCCTATAACGTGATGGTCAGTTTCGCGTTTTTGTCTTTGTACGTCATACTGCTCATTGTTTCTTGTTATTAGTAAGTTGCATGTTATACGTGGTTAAAAAATATTGCCCTGAGGAAGCCCAGTTGAATAGGTGGGCGAAACGTCGACTAATAATAAAACAATGGCCAGAAGAACTAATTTATCTGCTAGAATTATTTCATCATGCAGACGATGAGAACAAGATGTTTTCAAAGAAATCAACATGGTTTCATTCAAATGTTCTTTTTTTGCATCGTTCCAGGCCAGGGTCTCAACGTCATGATAGAAAAAGGGCCATTTGAACCGCAGAAGGGTCTACTGAGCCAACCGTCAGGAAGATAAATAGAAAGGGGTGCTGCGGAAGCAAGTATAGCCAAACCTTAAACGCTCATACGTTTTGAGTAATAACTCGCCAGTCGATACGCTACAGAGTTAATCGAAACATCAAAAGATGCAGAAAGTTTTCAAGTTTCGATTTAAACAATTGGACACTTTTGGGTGTAAACTCTTTATGGGGCAGCGGGACGTCACTGTGAAAAAATTTCAAGTGCCAATTTAACAGTTAAAAAATAAACTAGACGAAAATCCGCATATTTTGAGGCCTTGATGGGCTCTCTAGCAAATTCGGTTGGCAAGCTTTGTACTTTGTTGCACACAGTAAAGTTCAACTTGGTTAGCAAAATATGGAAGAGATGTGTAAAAGACTAAAGCTTTTTAAAGATTTTTGCTAAAAAAAGAAGAAAATTTTATCAACTCACGAGTCGTAGTTTCGTAACTGCAGCATCGTCACTTCGTCGTACGGGTCGTAACAGAACAAAACTTCAACTTTTTTTTCTTTTACAGCCTCGTAATACGGTGATGTCTCGGCCAAGTGGCGACTGCAAGAAGTACGTCAAGCAAAGCATGAGATCTGATAAACATCGTCAACAACCGATCTAACGAACCAATTTAACCGTGCAGTTGAACACCTTTTTCTCGATATGGTGCTATTGGAGCATGTTGTTGACCTGTTTCGTTCACACAGTTCACTACGCAAACCTGGTTTTCACAGTTCATTACGAAAACCTGGTCACCCCTGCCCTGTGAGGAACCTGTAACGTTTTTGGTTTAATCTGATATGCGCAGTCACGAAAGAAACAGGAGTTTCTTTACATTGCTCCACATGCCAACAACTCTCAAACTTCATACTTTCAAGCAATCGAACTGTAGCAGACAAGAATTTACGGAAGATGGTTTAAAACGATACCCTTCGTTGTTGTCGTTCTTCAGGCCTTCCGCATGGAAAAACGCTGCGCTAATGCTTAACCCTTCTAAAGTGCATCACGATCCGTAAAAGTTCGGTACCTCGGTGCGCACAAGTAGAAAATATTCCTCTGCCCGTCTTTCATTCTTTTAACGTAATCTTTAAAGCTGGTCACTTCCCCCTCGGGCAAAGCGGATGATTCGTAACGAAGAAGTTGGGCCACTTCTTCCTGAAACCGAACATACACAAAAACTGCGTTACGGACGTCCTCTGGACAAAGTTGCTGGCTTCAGGCCCAAGTCACTGACCCGCTTTTCTTGATTTTCTTCCGAAAGAACGCCTTCCGTGATGAACAACTTGTAGTTTTGGAAAAACTGTAAATACTTTTCGGGATCTTTCCTGCTTTGTTCCAGGAAATATCGGATCAATCGACTGGTCAATGTGTCTCGCAGTTTGCTTCGAGAAATAAAAATACGCCGACAATAAGTACGACTTGCGTAGAAGCAACAGCTGATGGAAAAAATACCCGCAAAATGGTAAAGGATTCGTACTGTGAGCGAATTGTTAGTGAGCAAGGGCGGTCAACAGTCTTGTTTTATTCTAAATTCGACATTGGCAATAACAGAACGAGCCAGATAAAAAAAAACATGTTGGCAACAAATCACAATGGCCCGAAGTAGTTTATATCCCACGCGATGTCACAACTATGACGTTTTCAACTAACAGTAGAATTAAGAAAGACTTCCTTTTTAAATGGATTTCTTCTCAGTACAAGACTGTTACTAGCTGTAAAATACAGGAGTTATTCAGCCACATGGCCAAACTTGCGATTAAAAAAGAAGAAACTGCATATGGCATATGCAGACTGCACGCACCTAATAAGCGCGCTATTTTGCAACAGTTCCCTGCTGAGATTGAGGGGAATGTCTTCGCTGTCGACAACTCCTCGCAAGAATCGCAGCCACTTCGGGAGCAAGTGTTCGGTCTTATGCTGCACGAGCACTTTTCGGCTGTACAGAGACACTCCCGATTTGCCAGTGGGATCTTTGGACATTTCCAAGATGGTGGGTCGCTGTTCCGACACGTAGAAGATGCTGAAACAAAGCGATGAGCTTTGAAGAGTGTGCGTAAAGAATGTAAATGCTAGGCTGAAACAAAACCATTATGGCAGCAACATTCTGAGCACCCGTAATTCAAGGGGGGGCAATAGTGGTTTTTCCAGGTGGTAGTCAGAAGAATTTTTTCCAGGGGGGGGAACAGCTGCGAAATTTCGTTTCATTTTACCAACTCCGAAACTGAGAAAAAAGCATTTTTTCTACTAAAACATTAATAGCAAAATATTGAATTTTAAAATCCTGGGGGGGCAAGGCCCCATACCTTCTCCTTCCGAACCCCACGGCTGCATAATTTTTATGGAGGCTGACAACGTTTTCTGCTGTTAAGCTGTAGGCTACTACTGTTTTATCGTCATGCAAGCAGCTTAAACGAATCGCGAAGTTGCATCGACCGACCTTCTGATATTCAACGGAGCGTCGGTTTTGTAGAAGAGCTTGTACGAGTAATGCTCGGCGTCGTTTCCGGACAAATGTCGGAAAAACTTCAAGTGCTGATCCTCGTCGATGTCTTTCGCCTCCAGCGTCCACAGCGGCTAAAAACAAAACAAAATTACTCGCAAAAACAGAAAATGAGACGAGAAGAAAGCACCGTTCTCGAAGCTGTTCGGCACAAAAAATAAAGCTCTTTTACATGTAACCCTCGCCAACTTGCTGCTGTGTAAATGACTCGCCGCTAAATCACAAAGGAATAAAAGATGTTGTCTCAAACCACCCCAACTAAGCAGTGAAGCTCAAAACGGCTTCATGTTTTCACTGCATTAAAAGATCGACCAGGTAATACTAAAACATTATAATACAGAAAGATCCGAAACGTCACAACATTTTACAGTCGCCTGTCGCAGAACTCACGGAACAGGAATTCTAGTTTGTGTTTCTGTCGAGAGTTCCACTGAAAGAAGCAGAATTTTTTTGAAGATTTTTATAAATCATAAATTGCGTCTCACAAACTGAGAAAAATGTTTCCCTAATACTGTATATTGAAACAATACCACCAGGTGAGGTTAATAAGTACCTGAACCGTATTCATTAGTTTGCCGTTGAGCCTAACGGGAAAACCGACATAGGCGCTGTGCGTCTTTATGATCTCTTCCACAGTTTTTTCTTCAGCAAACTTTCGGCATTCGGGCTTCAGAGACACGACGATTTTTGTACCTGGGTGAACCGATTCGGCTTCGGATATTTCGTACGCAACGCCACTGAAAATACAAGAGAGATTATGACATCACACAGACCAAGCTTACGTTTGAGAAAAAAAATAACAGTAGCTGCTCTAATCCCAACGGCACAACCAACGTATATTTGCATTCATGCACCACTGAGCACCACTCAAGCATTACCCTTCCGATTTCCAGCAGTAACCCTTACTGTCTGGATCGCGACTCCTGGTGTAAACCGTCACTTCATTTCCAACCATGAACGTAGAGTAGAAGCCAACCCCAAACTGGCCAATTATTGACGAGCTTGAATCTCCTGAACAAGCAAGAGAGATGTTTTGTAACTCGTATCTGACCTTGCTGCCAATCGCCAAATAATCACTGGTGGAACCAATGCCGGCGGCACGCGCGTTGTGCGCGACCGCATACGGGCCTTCCTGTAAATGCGTAGAGCCGTACCAACATAGAGACGGATCTGCGATTTTAACTAGTGCTCATGTTCAGCAATTGCAGCGGATAAAGATCATTTAGCAAACCGACATTTATCAAAAATAGGCTGCGAACAACGATGACGTAAGAACGCCTGAATGATCTGATACTAATGGGCATTGAACATGACATCTTGCGACAAATTAACTTCGGCGGTATCATCAGTGACTTTGCCAACGCCAGAGCTCTGAAGTTCCAGGTCTCCTTTGAACGTCACGTGATTCCGTCTCAGTGTATGTGTGTAATTTTCAGTTACCTTGTCAGTTCAAAGTCTTAAATGTATTCATGTGGAACAAAGGGCGTTCAAACGGCTTTGCGCACACGGGCCTCCACCCGTCAAAATCCGGCATTGGATGGAACACACGTTGTTAAGCGATTTTAGATAAATCTACTCTGCTACTTTTCAGAGTACATACACTCTGGCATTCGAGTACATCTTCAAATCCGCATTTCTTTTTGGGAGGATAGCGAGGGCAGCAGCGACAGGAAGACTTCAAACACTACATAGTTTCGAGCAACCCCTGCTTGTTTGACCGGCTACACACCAAAGTGTGCTCAAAAAAGTAATCATGCCACCTGCTCCTCAGAAAGCTTGTGAGTCGCTTGCCTGAGAGTGTATCCAGGAGAACAGCACTGCCAACTTTTCAGGGTATTCTGCTCACACGGATTACGCCACCACAGCGGAGATTTGTGTGTCAGAGAAGTAGGTCCACATGCAAAGTTTTACTAATTTCACACACATTTCAACACATTTTGTTGCATATCATTACTTTACTTTGTACCTGATCCCCTAAATTTTCCAATTAATATCAACACTTTTTTACAAAAACACACTACACTTACTGCACCCAAATGTTGTACGCTATTGTATTAGCACTTTTTGAAATATCACCATACGCTGTTTTGCTTTCAGTATGATAGGAAAGACGTTAACAACATCAGTGCAATTGACAGATATCTGCCAAAAAAACAAGATTGGAACAAAATAACACCGAGCTGCTAAGCTACACAACTAAATGCAAAACTTTGCAATCCCGCAGTAACTTGGCAGATACATTGAAGAACAAGGTGTAAAAAGCCATAAAATCACAGCAACCATTATCTAAGCAACACAGAACATCAGGGGACGGACTTCCCTGAAAAGATTAAATACCTTTTTCAGATATTGCTTTCAAAAATGCTTTGGATCCTGATCTTGCAATAGTTCCAAGGTTTTGTGTTAACTCATCTTTGGTCATTCCCACACCAGTGTCTTGTATTGTGAAAGTGTTATTGTATTTATCCGTTCGTATATGTATTTCAAATGGTTCCTCACTTGAGTGATGCTCTTCTGATGTCATTCGGATGTACCTTAGTTTCTCAAGTGCATCACTTGCATTTGATATCACTTCACGTATGAAAACCTAAAATGAATATTGAACACTTCAAAACCATTTTCTTTAAAATTAATATTTATGATTACAAACATGACTACAAATTACAAATAATTTAAAACAAGTGACCAATTTTTTTATAAGACAACAAATGGTGTTTAATGCCACATCTCAGATTTTGCTTGTTTCTGCATATGTGAAAAGAAATTTAATTCTGAGCTCAACAAAAAAAATTACCAAAATCCGACGTATATTATAAAAGATATGATCATTTGCAAATTAAGCATTTTACGGTGTCACGCATGAGCAATTTTGTTGTTTTTTGCTTTTTTTGTTTCTATTGAGAGGAAAGAGGTGCAAATTTGTATTCCACCATTTTTGGAGTCAAGGAATTCAAACAGGCAACTTTTAAAACGATAAAAGCTAAAGAAATAGGTCTAAATTAGATTTTAAAATAATTTGGGTCACTGACCACTTGGTGACGCCCCATGAATGGTGATGAGTAAAATCAAACATTTATTTTGAAAAAATGATCTGCAATTGCCACAACAAAGCTATCTCCTGATTTTAATCCACTGGCTACAAAGGAAGACCAACAACACTGTTCCCACTAAAACAGAAAGTGACTTTCCTAAAGTCAGGATAGCTAAAAAGGGCAGTGTTCCTGCCTGTCACTTGCCTCTCTTCAATGAAGAGCTACTGCCTTCCAAATGCTTGTATTTTCTGTGAGCTTTAATGTCTTCAGTATGTTTATGCTTTCTGTAAGGCCTCTGTGCGGTATTGTTTTGCTCCCCTTTTTTGCTATCCTGATTAAAGTTATTTTGTTTTTCATGTACCCAAGACATGCTGGATTACTGTTTGCTGTTAAACCTTTTTATAATCTGTCTTTACCTCTGTCTATTCAACATCATTCGGTAGTACTTTCCTAATTGGGTTGTAAATAATTACATTTATACAATAACTTATGCAATAAGCCTTTTACTTTATCTTTTAAAGGACAAGAACTTCTATACTGTGGCTTCTAAACTTCATTATATTAGTTCATGAAATATAACAATACATCGATTTGCTTGTAATCTGACCCGTTGGCAAATTTTGGAATCCAGTGCAGTTCCTCATCAACCCCTAATTGCAACTTCATAGCAAGTTTTACCCACAGAAATCTTTGCATCATGCCTTGTGCCCCAAATCTTATAAGGAAAGCCAAATTCCTACTGGGCACATTCTATTAATGCTTAAGCTTGAATTTTGCAGTGCATTAGAAAAAAAATCATAGCTACAAAACAAAGTATTAAAATTAATTCTAGTTCCAAACACGTTTTTTCTTTTCTGGCCAATTCTGGTCTTATCTAAGAACAAAAATCCTGATTATTGCACATTATTGAACAGACAGTGGATTGCCAAAAAGGAGCACAAAGTTTGGCACATGTGAATTGGAATTAAAATTATGGCCACTTAAGCACAAGGGTTAAAAACAGATTTCCATTACAAATTTGATGTCAGCCCCTACTGCAGTTTTTGTATAAGTGAGGATTTTAAAGAAATACTATTGTCTTGACAACAACTAAAACCATCATTTACAAAAAAGACTGCCATAGTTAACTCTGTAATGTCTCAATCATTAGTAGAAATACACATTCGAAAGAAGTCACCTCGTTTTCTGAGTACAATGATTTGGCAACAATGTGAAGCAGCTCTGCAGTTTCAGCTTGAAACTCTAATTTGTCAGTAGAACCAATGATTTTTTCATCATCTTTGATGAAGGGCTCTTCCATTGCTGCATCACTTTCTTCATCAGAAGCAGCAGTTGGATTAACAGCTTCTTGTGTACTATAGTGTCTCAACCGATTCAATGACTGTCCAAATCCAAGAACTGATGCGGTGGGAGCAGTTTCTGTTTGAAATAATACACAAAATGAACCTGTATTTTTCGCTGAGACATTTTGGTCATTTATCCCATAACAGCATTGAAACATGCTGTAACAGTATTCACTAAGTATATTTTAGGACAACATGACTGAATTTACTTAATCAAAAAAAATTAAGTCTATGACCAAACAATGATAGAAAAAACCTAGATAGGCCTATCAAACTAAAAAATTCTCCATAATAAGCAAGTTCAATAGCTAATCTCTTACCAAGATTACACAATCTACAAATTATATATATAGTACAAAATATGATTCATTAATATACAGTAGCACAAACTCTTCATTGTTTTAGTTTTGTTCATTCTGCAGAACCTAAAATAACTTATTTTGCAAGTTTTGTATATCTAAGATAATTGTGCATATTTTCAGACAAGCACATATTCCATGGCACGTACACACATAACATTGTGTGTAAAAGCCAAACAATGTTTTTTTAAATATGCTCTGCATTTGTAAAAAAATCTATTTTATCTATAACAGTGGTTCCCAACCTTTTCGTTAACACACTTCCCATCGTACTTGTCCTTTGGTTCAAGCCTTCTGGCTATAAATAAGTTGTAGAAACATATGTATTGTTTAGCAATTTATTGATTCAATTTTCAATGTTGTGAAGGGCTCACATCCCCCTTGAAATTTATTGACACTCCCCTGGGGGTGAACCCCCCAGTTAAGAACCACTGATTTATAAAATGGTCATGAACTTTTCAAACAAAAGGCCAAAACATGATAATTTTCTTCCTTATAAATTATAGTGAATGATTAAAAAGAAGGTAGTGTTTAAAAGACTATCTGGTTTTGAAGGACTAAAAATCCATATACTGTATCCGGTTTTGTGATAATTATAAAACTAAATTGGAGCTACGTTCACACCACTATCAACATGGTCAATTGAGAAGTGACTTGTGCAAGAGGTTCCCAATTTGAGCCATACCTTAGTTATATTGTTTTTTTATGCACAAGGCACTTTTGATGTTTTCACACAAGATTGTATGTTGAATGTTTTGGACCTGCTATTGTTGTATATTCTTAAAACTTCCCAAAAGCAGGCTCAGGTTTAGGATTAGCATTTAGTTTTATTGTTTAGGGTTTAAGGTTCTAGGGTTTACTGTTGAGGTTTTGGGTTTACAGTTAGGGTTATAAATAAATTAATAGCCACTTTAATCCTTTACTCTGAGAAGCAACTGACATACAAGTGGTCACATATTTCGCAAAAGTCGGCAACTTCGCTTGACATGTTTTTTTTGTCATTCAAAAGCGAAAACCAGATACGGTTGTTTAGGCACTGGCTAAAAAGAAAGTCATCACTTCTTCATAAACAAAAGGTAGCACCAAAGCTGGTTATGGTTTGCTGGTATCTAATTTTGAGGTACTACCACTGCATCTTTCAGAATTTGTCGATATGGCAAATATGATTTCTAAAAGTTTCAGGAAATCAAATGCCATGCACCAGCTGCTTCATAGATTAAAGCATAGGAGGACGTTTCACATCTGTTCAGGGTTCCCACACATTTTTAAATATCATTTTCCATACTTCTTCAATACTAAATTTAAGAAGTTCAATATCATTACTTCTCTTCATTTTTCAAAATTCCTAGTCATGAAACTCAATTCTACACATTGCATAACACTGCATAAATAATGAAGTGCTTTGCCCTCAGTAAAATTCTGCTCAGATACTTGAGATTTCTTTTCCGTTTAGAATTTCCATGCTTTTTCAATACCCAATGTACATTTTGGCAAAATTCAATATTTTTTCAAGGTCTTGAAAACCAATATTGAAATTAAATACTTTTTCAATACCACGTGGGAACCCTACCTGTTAAGCCTAAAATTTTTAAATTATTGTCTCCTGTTTAAACTGCAACATACCAGACCATCTTATATTAAATGTTAGGCTTTATATTCAATTGACCTTACTTTTACAAATCTGTATATTTTACACAGACCTCTACTGTCAAATATCAATTCAGATACAGCTTAATACTTCACTTGTGCAGACTGTGTCTGTGGGCATGTAGTTAACGAAACTTTTACAAAATGCACATGTTATGTATTTGATTTAACATTTTGTGCTTTTGTACCATTTTTTTACTTCTTTATTGTGCTGTCACGTTGATGGCTGAATGTCTGGCATGTATGGTGCCAGTTCGCAGGTAAAAGGCTAGGTGGGAGAACAGAGAAGAGACAATGGAGATTATGACACGGAAAGCTAAGCAGCAACCATATCATCATAGTGTTACATAAAAAAGAGCTGCATAACGAAGACAAAAAGCAGTTTTTGTTAACTATATAGACCACAAACCAAGCAGCAACACCGATTGCGTACATCAATTGTGAGGTCACAGGCCCATGATAATCATCATTGGATTATGAGGTCAAATTAATCCAAAATTCTTAGCTTGCCTATGCCTTAAAGCAATGATGTGGAACCGTACTATTATGGGCCACATGAAATGTGGAATATCATTGGCAGGCTGCAAAAATTAACTAATTTTATCTTAAATTCTACTTTTATCCTCCAAAGAAAAATAATAAGGAGTGAACAGAAGTCACAGAACGATGGAGGCTTCCTTTGACTTACTCACTGTCTACGTGTCGTGTCTGCTTATCTTCGAGTTTCTTTTTGACGCCATGCTGTGTTCTATCCTGGGAAACGAAAATTCTAAAGCATAACATATTAAACATTCTCGCAGCGACGTACACGTAGGCCGCATTCGTTTGGCCCACAGGCCGTAGTACTAGGTTCCCCACCCCTGCCTTAAAGTTTAAACAATTAGGCTAGCCTGAAAGGAAAAGTACTTTGATTTTAAGACTTGGTGCTAACGCAATTTAATTGGATGGGTTAGGCCTACCAGTAAAAATACTTCAACCGATACTGATACTCAGGCCTAGAGCTGGACTACAGTTACTAGTACTTAACCTCTTGATGATAGTGAAGAACAATATATCCAAAACTTGGAAGATCTTGGAGCTGGAAGTTGCAGCCCAAATGGAACTCTTCGTAAGAAAAACAAGCGCCTCATATTCGCCGCCATTTCCCAAAATACCCGTATCAGCTCGATGAAATCAATTTCAGTTTGATAAATCCGTACAATACTGAAGGAAAAGCAACTCCAACATTCACCTTACACGCGCGGCGGTGTTACTCTACACCAGTGTTGCAAAGTCCACAAACACGAAATAGGCCAAATTGTGTTTCAGAATATGTCACACAGACAAAATATGCCATATTCGTCCGTTAGAAAAAAACAACTAAAATATAAGCAGTAAGAAAATTTCACACTTTTACTCAAGTTTACCGCACAATCGACCATCCTTAGAAATTTAGAAATACATGGGTTATTCATGCATTTTTTAGATTCAAATCACGAAATAACACGAATGCAGCATGAGGAAAAACAATAACATTAAAGATCACAAATTGATTTCATGTTGATGAGAATATAAAAACATCAGAAGTTTCAGGTTTCACAGTGAAAACGTCACAAGTTTCATGTTTCACAGTTTCAAGTCAAATGAATTTTTTGCTACAAAATGGTGCCAAACGAGCCACTGATGTGTTCAAATCATTTTTGTCGTGTCAGAGTCACAACTCACATTCTCACAACTCACAATTCTCACAAAAGTTTCACAAAAATTCTCACAAAAATTCTCACAAATTCTCAAAATTCTCACAATTCTCAAAAATTCTCACAATTCTCAAAAATTCTCACAATTCACAAAAATTCTCACAATTCTCACAAAAATTCTCACAAAAGTTCTCACAACTCACAAGTTCTCACAACTCACAACTCACAAGTTCTCACAAACTCACAAGTCACAACTCACAAGAGTCACAACTCACAAATTTTTGTCGTGTCAGAGTCACAACTTACAAGTCACAACTCACAACTCACAGATCTTAGAAATTAGCTAAGATCTAATTTCAACTTAAACAACAATGAATACATCATAACTGGTGACTTCAATATTGATTTACTTAAAAGAACATCTGACAACAAAGTAGGTAGGTATTATCAAAACTTGGAAAGCCATGGATGCAAACC
>Ga0210059_1007248_pt1 | contig 17667 bp, 9 predicted proteins | sample Ectturendosymbi2_FD_188042 | JGI IMG/M metagenome (GOLD analysis project Ga0210059, IMG submission 188042) | Ecteinascidia turbinata endosymbiont from Florida, USA - Sample 2 (SPAdes) (version 2) | ecosystem: Host-associated > Tunicates > Ascidians > Unclassified | place: Key West, Florida... | reverse complement strand
GAGATAGCCTAGTTTCATAAAAATATTTGGGTCAAAACGTGGGCCCATTAGATGGGCGTCCAGGGCCGTGCAAAGTAGGCCATAAAAATACGAAAACACTCCCACTTGTGACGCCCCCCCAAGAGATCCCCAAACCCAAAACTGAAAATTTTTTTTTTGACTCGAAACTACTAGACTTGCTGAATCCATAGAGGGTTTGAACACTTCTCTAGCTATAGCGGGTGGCGAGTTATAACCAAAAAACCTAGAGCCAATTTATTGGCTTTTGCGGTCGTTAAAGGGACTTGGACAAGAGTGAATTTGTTTATTGAGTGCCCAAACAATTCGCTTTGAAATGCGCTTGAGGATGACGGAATTATGATTATTTGTCCTTAGATGTTATAGGTGTCTAGCCTATGACTAATTACTGGTCACTTCGAAACCTCCGAGCATTTAGACGAAGTCGTTATTTTCACTTTGCTTATGACAAGCATCCACTTCCTGCGGAGCTCTAAACCAATCAGCAACCTTTCCCGAAAAAAAAGCTCTTTCTGGTCTTTCATTTGCAGTTATCTGTTCTGCAAATTTACGTAGTGTTGCATTTTTTCATGGTCAGTGTTGCCCTAGTTTATGGTCGTTACAGTGAAAAGGGGGCGGCAAAATTTCTATAGCCTATGGGCGACCAGAACCAGAAATCCGGCCCTGAACATGTGACCAGAATAAAAACAACTCTCGTACTGAAAATCTTTCGTACTGAAAAACTAAGCACTGGCAATATTTTCAAATGTCAAACAAGACTTTCGTTTGCACTTGTCTGCTTAAATAGAAACCTACTCAACAGCCTGCTGTTGCTAACTGCGAATGGATGAATATTTGTGTATTTTTTCTACAGGTGATTTCAACGTTCTTCGCGATGCAGTGAAACGTGTTAACTGAAAACGACTTTGTTACTTGACAAAACGCTTCGCCAGCAACGCACTTTCATCTCAAGCTGTTTCTAAACGGACAGTTCTTATGGATTGTACAGTAAACTGCATTTCAAGTGATCTGTGGAGTTTTGCCGGTCGAAGAAAGACGCTGAATTTGTTGTAAAGTTTTGCTCTGTGTTGATCGTTTTTGCACATGCTCCGTACCGCCAACAGCAAGGTTTTTGTGATTCTTGACTACTGTACTTGCAACTATGTTAAGCATGGACAAACAATGCAGCATTGCTGTAGGTTACGACTGCAAAATGTAAATAAGTTTGTGTCTCCGCTGCACGTCCGGGCTATCATTTATCATTTTTATTCTGTATCAAGTGTTTGCATGTAAATATTATCGCTAGTCACCGAAACTAATTCAAAGAGCCCCTTACATTATTTCTTTTCAAACAGTCTTAAAAATACTCGTACTCTGTCAAGTTCAGTAATGCCACTAAAGATGCATTGCTTACAATATTCTAATCAGTCGCTTTTAATCCCGTATTACTTCCATTTGCTACACGATTACATGTTACATGCAACTTCAGTCCATCAACACACTATTTTTAAGCAAATCAAATCTCTCTTCTGGTGATTACTTTTATTTCGTTTATTCGCCATGCCACTGTTTTGCTCACCTATTCTTGTAAGCTTCCACAGGGCAGTGTTATTAATCACCTTATACGTGCAATTTACCAGTAACAAAGAGCAATGGGCCACGTGACGCACAACGACAAGCAGGTAAAAAATCAACACGCAATCGTAAGGGAAATTAGTGGCGGTTGAGTGTCGTCGACCGCCATTCATTTATTCATTTCCTTTGCACCGTCAATTGTGCAGCCAGTTTTGCGGAGCTGACAGTTTCCGATATTTTCGATAGGCAGCTGCAAGAAAACTAAAGGTCTATTGCGCTGTACTAAAAATAAAATCATTAACCGCAGACGTGTGCTATTTTAATTTTGGCTTTTTCTGCATTGAGCCAAAAAGCAAACAACGAAATTTGCTTAAGGAATTGCGGTCAACTTGCTTGTAGCAACTCAAACATCCGTCCACGCTTTCAAGTCTTCGACGCGAACATGTGCGCTTGTGTCCATTTTGTCAAGAGCGGCTTCGTGTTTGAGACTGAAGTTAAATTTAGGTCGTGATGCTCGGTACAAACGTCCTGTGTCATTGCAGTGCAGCTGTGCCTTCCCATGACGACTGCTCGCGTTGCGTGGCTTCAGTTGCAGTTGCATTTCGCCGTCCAGGGGTCAAAGTTCGTCGAGATCGGCCGAGAATGTGAAGCGTACTTGGGTCAACTACGGTCCGGAGCGTGACTGGACCGACCCGGACCAAGGCCAAGGTGAAGAATTTGTGTACCACGCCACACAGTGCAAGAACATATGGATGCCGATGGGAGTCACGTACGCGAACTGATGGAATCGCTGCCTTCACTTACTGTAGGATGTGACGCATTGTACGATGTAATCATTCCAGATTCCGTCAGCAACAGTTACCTCAAATTAGCGAGATATTTTTTTCGTAAATCTCGTTTTTGTTTGTCGCGTCACTATGCATGATGTTGCGGCGCATTTTCACCATTCTTTAAGTGAGAAATGCGTCACGAAATAATTGCGATGATTCACTCTAGGGCTCCGGAATAATTGTGCAGTTCATTCTGTAAACGACCTGCGGACTTTGTGAGTCAGACGTGGAGCTCTTAAATCATTCATCCTCACTGTTACGTTACAACGTGTACCATATCCGACGTATTATGGCTTTGTGCTTGTCAAGATCCAGCAACAAGTCTGTACATGCTTTGTATGTCGCAACAATCAGCGTCAGGCTGGATTGTGTTCGCCATCATGACCGTTTTTAAGTAATAGTGTAAAGTTGTGCACAACGTCGTCGTGATTTCAAGATCATTGCCGAGGCATGTCAGAAAACAATTGATCGCCATCGCCTGATTACCAAGATATTTTGTTGATTTATCTAAGCTAGGTATATTTGCACTGTTCGTACTGCTTGGAAGCAGTGGCGTAACTGACGAGGGTCAGAGGGCGAATCTAAGTTGCTGGCTAGTTAAATGTAAAAACCGGGCCCCACTTAGCTCATATTTCGGTTTTAGTATACTTTTGGCTTTCAGTAGGTTGTTTTTTTCGTTTTTCAGAGTATTTTCCGGTAATTTAAGGTTTTAGGATAGCCATCCACATCCGGATTCATCATCATTTCCCAAGTTTCTTTTTCTGAGTGTTGGCTAGTGGGCCACTTTCAGCTAAGCTTTTCCCCTGGCTCAAACCTTTAATTACGCCACTGCTTGGAAGTCCGCCTGGTGGAATAACTGGCACGCTGGGTTGGCATATTAGCTTCCTGGCGGTAATTGACTGCGCAATTATGCTCGTGAATTGTGTGAACAAGACTTTCGTGTGGTGTATATGTTAGTCAGTGGCGGATCCAGGCCAGTCGTTTTGAGGTAAGTCGTATAAGTGTTCACCAAAAATCTTCACTTGTTTAAATACCCCAGATTTTTAACGACAACCGTTGGGTTCCACACAAAAGTGGTTACCTTTTGTAGGTCAAGAAAGTGGCTATTTTTGCTTTTTGAACTACGCGATCTTTCAGGAAATTACCATAGTTTAAAGCGCCTTATATTCACAAAACATTTGAAGCGAGTCAAAAAGGTTGTGCCCCACATTTAATAGGTTACACATAGGCCTAACTAGGAACACTGTGTCCCAAACGATTTCTTGCATCTGCCACATGTATTTGAAAGATATAGGCTACCTTACCGCATGCTGCGCGCTAGTGTTTGACGCTGTTTTGTCTATAGCGAGATAAAAAAAAAACGTCGGAAACATATTCCCGACCTCGTTAGAAGTAGAACGGTTCTTCTTACACTAACAAGTGACAACTCAGGTCCCACTATAAGAGTCGAATGAATAAGTACATGACATTCACATTTCCAAACGAAGCTTGTGCAATTTCTTGTACATGGGAAAAGTATTTATTGCTGAAGCGGCAATTCATAAACAAAAAACGAAAGAAAGGCATTTGTTATGATATTACTCCCATTTCAAGCAGCTCTGCTGGCTATTGATGAAAAACAATCTCGTAATGGCATGATAGATTCACACTTGGTCTAAGATACATTTAATATCACTAATAACGGTAGAATTTCATTCAAGTGTTTAATAACGTTTCACATGCTGGGACATGGACTTAAATCTGATGTGAACAAAAATTTCAATCCCACTAGTTCAGGTTTGTTGATACGTTGTTCAACAAAAGCGAGACACCGAGGCCCCGCTGTCTAATAATTTCTTTACATTGATAATCCGAGCCTTTTTTCTTGTGATGTGTCTGTCTAAAAATTTTTCTCACTTTTTTCAGCTAACACCACCACCAACTTTATTAACGTAAAAATTTAAACTGTTCAACAATGTAGTGTTTGTTTGTTGTAATATAAACGAGCTAACCAAAAAACAAGCTGGGTATTGGCTGTGGATTATACAGAACACCTACAGTTTGTAAATTGGTTATCTTTTTAGGTCAACTTGGTATCACAGCGTAAATGTTTACTACAACAAAAAGACTTGTACTATTTCGTGCTGTACATTGAAAACGCAGCACTGATAAGTGATAACACAGATACGGTTTCAAATCAAAGTAGGAAAGTGCGGAGTTTTCCAAGTAATCGTAGTACCAGATAGCTTATCAGTTTTTGAAGGAAATTAGTTACGTTCAACAGTTCCTTTAAATACCCAGTTGCACAACCAAGTAAGGCGACGCTAATATCTGCAAAATATGTCCAATACACGCAGGTGCGTAGCCAGAAATTTTAATAGGGGGGACAAACAACAATCGAGTCTCATCATTTAAATATATTAATGCCCCTTGTTTTGAAAGTATCATCCATTAAACGTGCATTAGTCTGTTTTTTTCTGAACAATATGTTCCGGCAAGTGGAAATTTTTGTTGCGTGTTTTGGACATATTGAAAATATTGCTTTCATTGCATTGACAAGTTTTAAAAGTTTTGATAGTAAAGTTCCAAGATTCTAAATTGGATGAATGCCACCATTTGCTCGTAAAAGGTTCCCTGCACAGCACGATCTGCAATATGCTGTTTAAAGCCAGTATTGTATTTGAGCAAGAAGTTATCGTGGCCGTCATTTCCATTAAAAAAAATATTTACACTCCTCTGATGCATACCAACACCCTTGTGCTGGAAGAAGGCTCCTCCGATATACTGGAGCGTGAGTGAAATGGATCTGGAGTGGGATGATCCATCACCTCGAAAAGAGCAGCTAAGGTATTTTGTGATAGCCCAAAATTCTTTTAAATCGCAATCCACATTAAACGGTTGTTATGCCTCTGTGGATTACCGCTGGCGGTAATATTACCCCCTGTCGGAGATCATAGCTTGTAGGATGTTACCACGACAAAGCTTAAAATCCCATTTAATCACAAATGATATTTAATGCCTTCAAATGCCAGTCAAAGCTGATGCAAAAGACCTGTAAAATTCAAATATTTTTGTTGTATTTGTTGTCTGGCGACTTTGTTGAAATAAGTAAATACTGTTTCAGAAACCTAGACGTTCCACATTACAAAAAATGCCGAAAAGGAGTGGCATAAGTAGAACCTGCCGTATATTGGCAATGAAAAGAAGAAGATAAATGCACCGAAGAAAAATGAAATAAAGCGTGTCAGCGGAGCAATAAATAAATTTATCATCAAGAAGATAGTACCGAGATCGAGGAATCAGTGAGTCCCTCAGCTCCTTGAAAGATCAATATCTATGCAATCTTCATGTATCTCCTGTGCAAACCTGAACAAACTACATCATTGTCTACTTTGGGCCAGCAGTGTGACAAAGATTCCGAGAGAAAAAACGACAGCCCTAATGTTAGCTTTATCGAAAATTGTGAGGATTCTGCGTCTTGGCCCACCGTTTTTGGGATGACCTCCAAAAAAATGTCTGCATGTGATTTTGTGATTGTACACGCGTTGGGCGCCATTTTTTCAAATCAAAGCACGTTACCATTTTTGCCCGTATTTCAGGGAGTTTGCTCAGATTTTCAGGGATTTTGCGAAAGTTTTAACAGATTTTGCCCGGATGTTCAGGGATTTTGCCCGGATTTTCACCAAATCAAAACTTGGGGAGGTGCGCTTGCACCCCCTGCACCCCCGCCTCCTACACCACTCTGCTATAGAGTAACACCTACTTCCTAGTAACACTGAGCGCATTTCATCATTATTTATATGTAGCTTACTGCTAATGAGTTGCTTGTCCTGTATTCTGTATACGCAGGGGTGTAGTGATAAAAAGGGTGTGGGAACGCCGTTCCCACACCAAATAAAAAGGAAGACTGCACAAAATAGTTCGATAAAAGTGAGCATTCTCCTACAAGACAGTGTTTTACTCTGGATCTTCGTGTTTCACTGTAGTTTTTTGACTAACAGTGCGATTCTGCGTGTCGCTAGCACATCCGTGAAATCGCAACCATGTTTTAATGTAATCGTTTGGGTCCAACATCATCATGTAACCTTGCCAGCGCAAAAAGGTGTGGGAACGCGTTCCCACAGCAAAAAAGGGGTGGGAACGCCGTTCCCATGCGTTCCCACCCCACTAAACCCCTGTGTATACGCCCATCTTGTTGTCTTGGAAGCTGCTCGTACAGTAGCCGCTACAGAAAAACCCTATTTTCTTTTATTATTTTGCGTATTTTTGTTGTAGGTAATCTTTCGGAAAAATTGAGACAGTTTTACTGCTTGCATTATGACATAATTTCCCACTTCACATATTCACAAGTCTATCTGAAACCGTTAAACTGTCAGGCGCGTAGCCCAGGAGTGGCCAATCGGGCAATTGCCCGTCACAATTCCGAAAAGTTGCACCCAAATTTTTTAGGTTAATCAAGCTTCTGATGTGTAAGCCAAAGATATACTTCAGTGCAAATCAACGAAATTGTTTAAGCCTAAAGAACCTATCCTACTTGAGCTTTCAGTCGAACCTGATCCAAAGCAGTATGGTTTACCAATTTATCAAACGTTGTGCATAGCAGTGTTGCACGGATCAAATATTTTTGCAATCCTAATCCAATATTTCTATTATGTAGTCCAGTCCGATCCTAATCCGATAGTGCTATCCAAATATTTGATCCGGTCCGGTTTATGTCCGAAAAAAACTCTGATTAAACATTTGACTGCATTGATCAATGCAGTTTGGATGTCCAGATCTGATCCGGTAGAGTATTTTTCGAAATCCAGTGCGGTTCGGATCCGGTCCTGAATTGCAAAATCCGGTTGGATCGCGATCTGGAAACCGGATCATGTTCAACGCTGGTGTATAACGAAAATGCTAGAACAGAGGTTCCCGACATTTCTCTGACTATTTACCCTGCAGCATTTCGACAGATGAGCATGTATCCCTAAAATTTCTTATGACAAAAAAGCTGAGTGAAATATCAAAATCCAGTGAAGTTTTAATATAACTTTTGTATGTTAGAATATTTGTAAATAAGTATATTTTTCCCTTAAATGTACCCCTTCAGATAGGTAAATGTACCCCCAGAGGTACTAATACCCCAGGTTGGGAACCTGTGCTAGAAAATTCGCATCATGTTTGGCCTTTACCTGAGATTTAGGCCCTGTGTGGAAGTTGGTGATAATGAAATACAAACTTGTATCGAGCCGCTTGCAAGCACCAACCGAAAATAAAACAATAAGTAACGCTTTTCGCAGTTGTTTCTGAAGCAACAGAACAATAAAGCAAGAACATCGCAAGATCGCAAACATTCTTCTCCAATAAATCTGGCGTGCTACAAATATAACTTCCCCAACATCAGCCGTAGCCGAATATCGTATTATTGTTTTTGTGCAGTTTTAAAACTAAATGCGTGAATGTGGTGGCGATATATATTTTATATGCCTTGAAACTCAAACTTTGGCTAAGAAGCAATCCAGTTTCAAAGTCTTTTATCTTACGCAATTACGCCATAGTCACTGTTCAGCAACAACAGCATTCCTTCTAGATCTAGATACTTATTTGTGATGATATGTATTGTGAAAGTTCAACCACAATTTCACGGAGCCTTAATGTTTTCATCAATGATTTCCCGTTAACTTGCCAGCAAGTAAAAATCAGTCCTGTCAAGTAATCAGAGTCCGACTTGCGCATCGTCTCAAAGTGTTTCAACATTCATCCGATTTTAATTTCCACCCTATTCTGCAGAAAATTTAAAATATCTAGTTGCAGTGGGAAGAGGCAGCAGCAAAATATACCGTAAGTAGAAAGCTGATTGTTATTTTGTAAGCAGTAGCGTAGCCAGCCCAAAACTGTGGGAGGCACAAAAAGTTTTGGGGAAATGATTTTAGGCGAATAACAGTATTTTGTTTGGGATACACCCACAAGCATAAAATGACTAGATATACTTAACATTTGGGTGGGGCATGGCCCCTGGCCCTCTGGCTACGCCTATGTTTGTAAGTGCCGAGGGCATTGACTCTGCCAATACTGACAGACTGCTTGCAATCTGCTTTCTCGATAAAGCACAAATGACTAAAATGAAACTACACTGAATGTTTCCCTGTCGGTTTGATTTTGTTATTTAAACGCTGTATGGATTTTAAAAAGACTTCAAGCATATTACACTGGAATGGCTAAATCAACCAACCGTTGTGTTAATCTTTCTCGACAAGCATTTCTTAACTTTACTGCAGAGCCGTGGTGATAACCGATTGTGGCTTCGTTTTCGCAAATACACAACTATTTTCACACTTTGTGTAGATTGAGTGGGTCAAACAAATGCAAGTTTGTTTAGAGGACGTATGTGACATTCCACAGTTTACATATAGTCTTCATCAGTTTTGTAAATTATTTTTTTTAATTCTAAATAGCTAGCTAAATACATAATCGTTTATGGGAAGCAAGCTTAGTGCAAGTAGTGCACGAAAATGCTGCCGCACTTGCATGCCATAGCGTTTAATGACATAAAATCCAAACATTTTTCAAACGCGCTGAGAGTTTCTCGCGTTCACGTTTGTCAGCTGCATACGTCAATTAGTCCCTCAAGAATCGGACGACAACAGGATCCACGTCCTATATGCGCGTACATTTTGTAGAGGGCTTACTTCGGGAGTTGGCGTCATAGAGAAAAGCCGCTGCTTGGTAGCCTAGATTGAATGTATGTATTGGTGTACATCAGAAGCGTGTAGCCTAAATATAAAAAGCGCAATCACAATGGCTTGTTCAACTGCAATAGTGACCACAAAAAGCATACAGCAAATCTTGCACTTATAACATGGAGATTTTTACAAGAGGTTTTACGAGCAAATGGAGTCTTTCATCCGAAATAGAAGGAACTTTTAAAACTTGTCAATTTCAATGAAAATAGACTTTTTATTTTCCGGCTTAAAACTGAACACGATTGTTCAGGAAAAATACGCCAGACAAATGCACGTTTTAATGGATGGTGCTTTTGAAAAACAAGAAGCATCAAATATTTAAGTGTTGAGACTTGGTTACTGTTTGCCCCCCTGTCAAAACTTGTGGCTACGCGGCTGGTTACTGTGCTACGTGCTTGCTGGCTGCTGATAGTCGTTGCGCGAACGGAACCAACGAAATCGCTGTAGCGGGCCCAAGCATGTGGCCAGTTCCTCTCCAGTTGTGCTTATTCCTTATCAGACAAGAATTTTTTGGAATTAGCAACAAATGTACAAGTTTTAGTGTTGATTTACATCAGACCACCACCAATTGAAGGCTGCGCCGCGAAAAGAACAACAGCAAACTGTGCAAGTTTAGCGCTGCACAAAACACGCAATAGATCTGCTAACTCGTCGTGACCGTAAGAATTCTTAAAAACATTGAATGATGATTATTATTTTTATTTTTTTTAGCATATGATGAAGTAAATCTGGCAAACATACTCATGTGGGCTAAGTTCTCAATTATGTCTCAAACCAAACAAATGCCGAGCTACTGTGCTTTTTCGCAAAGATGCAGAATAAGTCTCTGACAGAGCAAATATACAGCAACGCTCTTACTCCACTTCCGAATACGTGGCGTACCACTTCGGAAGACATGCACTTCAATACTAGCATGTGATTCGAGCAGAGATATTCCGTGACAACAGACGTTGAATGGTGTTAACAGCTACTACTGTGCTTATGTTGAAAGGTAATGCGAAGCATATTCCGTGAATGAACCTTACACAACACTTTCAAACAAAACTCCGCAGCAATGCAAGTGGTTACGAATTCTCCGCCCGGCTTCCATATTGTAATTTCAAAAATCTTGGGAAGATGTTTATAACAATTGAATTAAATTAAACCTGGTGGCAACTGTTACTAAAAATATGAGTAGCAGAAAGAAAAGCACCGCTTTTAAAGTAAATCAAGTCTTTCTTCTGTGGTTAAGTTTATTTCGTTTATTAGCCGACATTTCGCAGCTATAGGCTTCATCAGGACAGTAGTCTCAACCACCTTACATGCATTTTACCAATAACAAAAAACAATGGGTCATGTGACGCACAACGACAAGAAAGAGTTAAAGTGTAAAGGAAAAAAATGGGTGTTGACTAAGAAACTCAAACCTCAACCAGAAAAGAGACTTGATTTGCTAGTGGTGTGTTGACGGATTGAAGTTGCACGTAACATGTAATCGTGCATCAACTGGGAGTAATGTGGAATAAAAGCGACTGAATAGATTATTATGATGAGTATATTTAAACTTGACAGAACGATTTAAAGACTTTTTATAAAGAAAGGAGTTTACGAAGCGCCTCGAATTAGATTCGGAGGCTAGCGATAATATTCAAATACAAACACTTTATACAAAATAAAAATGATCGCCCGGACCTGCAGCGGAGACACAAACTTATTTACATTTTGCAGTTGTAATCTACAGCAATATTGCACTGCTTGTCCATGCTTAACATAGTTGCAAGTACAGTAGTCAAGAATCACAAAAACCTTGCAGTTGGCTGTACGGAGCATGTACAAAAACGGTTAACACAGAGCAAAACTTTACAACAAATTCAGCATCTTTCTTCGACCAAAGTCATGATGATAGGTTCAAAATTCCAGAGATCGCTTAACCAGCAGTTTACTGCACAATCCAAATGAACTGTCCGTTTACACACAGCTTGAGATGAAAGTGCTTTGCTAGTGAAGCAGTTTTTCAAGCGACGAAGTCGTTTTCAATTGACGCGTTTCACCGCATCGCGAAGAACGTTGAAATCACCTGTAGAAAGAATACACGAATATTCATCCATTTGTAGTTAGCAAAACCAGGCTGTTGAGTAGGTTTCTAGTTGCGGAGACAACTGCAAATGAAAATCTTTTTCGCCACTTGAAAAGATTCTCAGTGTTTAATTTTAAAGATTTACAGTGCAAGAGTTGTTTTATTTCTTTGCAAAGGGACATGATTTGTTTTGATGTTATTTGATTTTTGAAAATTTCATCCCGTGTCCACAATTGTTTGATTTGTGGCTCCACTCAAGTCATTCTATTAGAATTAAAAAGACTCGTAAAAAATTTCTGGTATACCTGTGATTGGGTTCGTCCAAATCTCATTTTACCGGCGTGTATTCGTGCGCCTATGATCAAAATCACCCGAAGTCCCGTTTTATAGAGCCATGGGCGTCGGAAGGATTTTTTCTAGAGGGGGCCCGATAGTGGATGCTTCCAGACATAGGCAAAAAAATGTTCCAGGGGGGAAAAAGTGGCAAAATTTCATTTTAACAACTCGAAACTCAAGAAAACGACCTTTTTTTGCTAAAAATTTAATAGGAAAATGCCAAATTTCCCAATTCCAGGGGGGCCAAGTCCCCCCTTCCGACGCCCATGTATAGAGCGTTTGAACTTGGGATCACCGAACAGCGTTTCACACATTATTAAGCGTGATTCTGTGTGACATGCACTCGCTCGAGCTGACACGAAACGAATTCATAAGTTTTGTAATTTGAATCAAAAAAATTGCAGGTGACGACTCGAAAGGGTTTGCGGCGCGACTCGTGACTTAAAAATTGCGACTTAGTTCACCATTAAAGAATCGTAGGACTGAAGATGCGCAGTGTTACGTCAAATCCATTACCTATTACAAAATTTCCTGATGGATTGAAATCCTTAACCTTTGCGGAGACTTTAGCATACCACTCGTACTGAAAGGCTAAGACTGACAGTAACAGTTTCTCAAGACATTTTTAGCCGGACAAGGTTTTCAAAACGTTTTTTTAAAAATTAGGATGACCTTTTGTCCAAAGGATTTCTTGATGTTTCCCGCTACTGTTAATATCATTGTTTTGCGTATAAAAACGTGCAGCGGAAAAAGTATTGTTCTCACAATCGTCGCCTGTGAAATTGATCAAAAGTATTCAGACAATATGAAATTTTTTGATGGCTTCGATTTTCACAATTGTTTTTTGCTAAACGCCACGACGTTTAAATGTGCGCAACATTTTCTCAAAATTCAAAACAAATCAGATAATTCCAAATTTGTTTTGCTCGGATAAAAGGAACAAAAAATAGTTTCGGCAGATGATGCAGTGTATGTTTATTAAACTTCAGACCTTTTCACCATGATTATTGAACCTTGAAAAACGTTTCTGGGTTTCACCTTCGAGTTTTATACTAGAAAAGCATAATAATAATAATCTGAAGTTGTTGATTATCACGCTTATATAAATATTACGAGGAGTTGCTTGAATCAGGCCAGTAGCCAGATTTAACGGTTTGGAGTGGCAAAATGCATTTTTGAGGAGACAAGTTTTTTGTTTTCATGATATGCTTAAAACAAATTTTTCTGGGCACAAACAAGTGGGGTTACTGCCCCCGAATACACCCCATGGATACAGGCTGGCTTGGATACTAAACTCTAGTTTTTGGGCAAGCTAACGTCTGTCAAAAAACGAGGTGATATCTTTTGGCATCATACAAATTAGATATTGTGTACGTGATTGGGCATTAGTCCCTACCCATCCATACATCTTACATATCCTCTGCGCACCTGTGTACTGTAACATTTTTCTCAAGGCACCGGGAGTTATTGCGCCACGTTTTGTGTGTTGGTGGATTCTTCTATACTCTTACTTAAATTTGCCCTTTATTAACCCACACCAGGTTAACTATTATGTCAAGACCTTTGATGCCTTGTTTAGAAACTACCTGCATCTATGACTTCGTTCGCCGATGCGAATCTTCATCAAACTTTTCTATTCGATCACTTCAAAGGTTTGATGCTTTTTACAGATCTTCATTTTTCCTCCATTATTTAACGCTCCTGTACGACGGTGTCGATGACTAATCGCAGCAGTTGCTGGTGCGTCGTCTTGGTGTTTGTTTTCTGCAGCATTGCATTTGCGTAGCAATCTAAACCTTCTTGTTTGTACTTTGTGGTGCGTTATGATTTTTGTTTTCTAAATTAAATTACTCGCAAAATTAGTTGAAACCTTGATCAAAACAATTAACATGCCTATGTGAGCAGCCCCATTCCCCATTCGATGATTTTAACCATTTACCTCACTACCTGATGTTAAAATACCTTAGGTGTTCTTCGCACTACTGAATCACTATTTTATTAGATGATGGGTGAATGCTGGTGTATTGTTTCAGTGTTTGTCACCTCCCTGTGTTGTCTGCGCTTATCTATAACACTCCTTCTGAATTATGACTAAAATTTTTGTGTTATTGTGCTAGTCGATTACCCTTGTGATAACGACCATGAGTCTGACGCAAAAATTAAAATCAATACAATTAAATTGTTTCCAGGATATCACCAGTATCGTAGCGGTCATGAACCCATGCGCTTGTGACAACACGCACAATACGCTCTTCAAGTGTAATTGGGATTTCACCTGTCATATTACTTAAGTATTTTTCCATTTTATATGTTTTCTCTGAAAAACACGAAAAAAATGTACAATACATGCATAGCTAACTATAAAATAATAACATATGGATGGGTAAAGGGGCTTATGGTCCACTCTGTACATACAAAGATTTACTTGAAAAATGAGACTCAACTGCCAACACTTTTTGTTGCAATGCGTAAGTTTTTGTCGCAATCTGCAAACATTTTCTTTCACTGCGTAAGAGAAATGTAAAGCAACATTGTTGGTGAAACTACCTTGAAGTGAAAAAATGCAACTTTACGTAACTTTGTAAAACACATGAAAGCAAAACTAAGATTAGAGAGAGCCGTTTGCTTCGGGAAAGGTTCTTGACTGGTTTCTAAAGTTCCGCAGGAATTGTACGTTTGTCATGAGCAAAAGTGAAAATACAGACTCTTGTCTAAATGCTCAGAGATTTCAAAGTGGTTGGTAATTAGTCAATGGCGTAACACCTACAGCATTTGATAAAAATTAAAACAGACGTGACCTTCTTTCTTGACCCCTATGGCTATCATTTCGTCGTGTAACAGAACAGCATGGTCAAATTTAGGGCGATTCAAATACTGCTTACCTCAAAAACAAAAAATCAAGACGTTTTATTCAACGAATCTCTTCAAACCAATAAATATGCTTGCAACAATAAAAAGGATGATACTCATTTTTCTATGCCCAAACGTAGCTACCCCAAAAAGAAAACAAAGTAGAAAGGCATCACATTCACTTGACCATCATTAAGAAGGTGGTCGACAAAAATGCGCACAACTCACATTGCAATTCATCTGCCAAGCGAAGTACTTTGTCTTTCGTGTCCAATATCTCAATTGACTGTGTGTAAGGATTGTAACGCACAGTAAAAGGACGAGGAATCTTCTCACACAAGGTATGCATTTTGTTTTTAGCAGATTCAAAGCTTTCGGCAACGTAGTAGATAGGTTGGTATTCGGTGTAAGGATAGTCCTGTACAAAATGTTACTGTGCAAAATCTTCGTACAAAAGTTTTATTTGACAACGCAAGTTGCTAAAGATAAGACATATTTTAATGCAAGAGGTTGACATACGTCATTACTTTTGATAAGGATCGAACAAGCCCAATCTTCAAACATCTAACCTAAATCTCAGTGCATAGAGAGAGCACTGTCTATCGAAAGGAATACTTTTAAAGCTAAGAATCAAGCACTAGGATCTTAACAGAATATATATTTCGCAACCTAAGTAAGCATCATCATCTCTTATTCCAATGCTTACTAGAGAGAAGCAATTTTTTCCAATCATTTTGTGGTTACAGTGTAAATTTCAGGACCTAAACTCATTTTGCTCTTTTGTTTCCTAGGCAGCTGAACGTTGTGTTGTAACAACCGTTGTTACCGCATCAAACACAGTGTTATTGCTTGACTGTAATCGCTTTCAACATATAATAAAACTAAAACAAACATACACTGAACAATGGCTATAGGCATTAAACATGCAATGTGGAAATCAGCCGTTTTTTCTTTTCACTTACCTGCACTGCTGCTTTCTCTGGTTCGAACACTCGCAGTTCCGGTTTGTCGGATAGACAGTACTGAAGTTCGCCGAAAGAGGAAAGCAAACCTGCTCCGAAGGCCTTTACTTCCCCATTTTGTTTGCATAGACCAAATTCAACAGTGAACCAGTAGCACTGCGAAAGGTAGAAAGTCGGGAAGTTAATTATTCCATAAAATTAAGATTTACTGGAAAGATTCCGTCAAGGTAGCATCCACCGCCAGTGGCGTAACTGACGGGGCGGCAAGGGGGCGAGGCGTCCCCCTGGCAAACTAAATGTAAAAACTGGGCCCCCTTTAGCTGACATTTTGATATTTAGTATTCTTTAATTTGTTGTTTTTTTGCGATTTTCGGGGTGTTTTCGTTTTGTTTTTTTATCTAGTATGAACATCTACGACATCCAGAGATTCAATATCATTTCTTAACCTTTTTCTGAGTTTTGGCTAGTGGGTCCCCTATGGTGACCAGTGGGCCCTCTTCAGCTAAGCTTTCCCCCTGGCTCAAATATCTAGTTACGCCACTGTCCAACGCATTTCACACAAATCTAATTGTAATTACAAATCTTTCAGAAAGTAATTGCAAAACTGGCCTTCGCCTCTTGCCCAAATGTTCGCTATACATTATCTCTATATGTTGACGAGACACAGTGGTCAACTCTGGAGATCGAAAGACCCGAGTGATTTTCAAACAAATTTCATGTGCTGAAGAAAACGTTAGAAGCCTGTTTTTTTGTAACTTTTTCTTACTTTCGGAGACTAATCGGATTCTCTGTAGATCACCCAGGCTTCCTGAAGTGTTACTTGCCTTCAGTCAGTGTTTGGCAACATATTGGTGTTTTTGTATTTATGCAGTTTTAGACGATTGGTTGCACTTCGGATAACCGCAGGTTTCCAATAATTTTGGGCGCAGGACTCTATACAACCTGCCGTAGCGAGCGAGAGTTAGTAGTCATCAGGTTCAATGCACCATTCCTACCTTCGAGGCCTTATTGCGAAAAAATGTGTACCTCTTTCTTAAATGATGCAGAAAGTCTAACAACGTATGGTTGCGCGCTTTGATGCAGTCAGATTTGTTTATATTCGTTCTTATTCTTTGAACACTACAACCGTATTTACCTTGTGACTGAGTGCTCGAAGGTTGCAATGTTTGTTTGGGGTCGTGTGTATGCCACAATACTTTCGTACTTTAATGGCCTTGACCAGGGTTGTTCTCAGTGTCCTACCCTTGATGTAGTGTTGTACGGGTTAGGGAACAATAGTGTGAAGAAAGTGTCTGTAACCCTGTTGTTCTACCTCCATCCTCACAATTAATCGTTCTGTTGTGTCTGTTTTTATCAATCTGCATTGCGCAGACTGTGTGTGTTTGTACTCTGTTAGTCGACTGTCTGTCACAAATCCTTAAAATAAAAATAAAAATAAAATTAAATGTACGGTGGCGTAAGGTATCGTACGTAAAATTAATATGAAATGTGTGTTTCGCCGCGCACAAACGACTTCTTATGACAATGTGTAAAAGTTGTTGCACAAAAGTCAAAGAAATCTTGACCGGATCTCACGGAGGCCACGTGTCCAAAAAATGTAATCTAATTTCCTTTCCCGACAAACCCAAGGAAGCCTCACGCACTAAGGGAGTTTTTAACATTACCTGAGCAGGCATTCAAATTGATAGTGGCTGACAGTTCATTTTCATTAGTCGCATTACTCACAACAAAAAAGTTCTCTCTAGTGCAATTTGAAGTATTCAAACAACCTGAGTGTTGCAGGCAAACCTTGCTATTTAGATATAAAAATTAAAAACGCAGATGATAGGAGGAAAAGAGGTGTCAGCTTTCAAGTTTTACGTCGAGCGAGATGTGTAAAGAAATAAGTTGTCATAGCAACATTGTGCCATAGGTAAAAGAAAGATCCCCCTACCGTCGCCAGTTTTAGAATCCAATCATCAGGGGCGCCAAGGGAAGCAAGACCAATCTCCTGCGAGAACTGTGCAAAGCTGGGATCGGCAAATAGTGGTACGTGACCAATCAGCTCATGACAGACATCCCTGTTGCGAAAAGAAGGAATCAAACACGCAGGCGATGAAACAACAGAACTCACAAACAATGGAACCAATTCATAAGCGTAGTCCAACAACGCCCACAAAGCTTAAACAAACTTCCACATGCAGCTTATAGACCACGATGTTTGACTAACAAAACCACGAATAAACGGAGTAGGACTCACGGTTCGGGCGTGTACAGAGGTTGGGAATGATGACGGATGTATTGAGTGGAGTGGAAAACGCGAAACGCTAAACCCTCCAAAAAGTCACGGGAAGACAGGAGTCCGGCCACAGGTCGCA
>Ga0210059_1007247_pt1 | contig 17668 bp, 12 predicted proteins | sample Ectturendosymbi2_FD_188042 | JGI IMG/M metagenome (GOLD analysis project Ga0210059, IMG submission 188042) | Ecteinascidia turbinata endosymbiont from Florida, USA - Sample 2 (SPAdes) (version 2) | ecosystem: Host-associated > Tunicates > Ascidians > Unclassified | place: Key West, Florida... | reverse complement strand
AAATATCACTGAACTCGTACTAACCCCTGTTGTTTGCAGTAACTTCTGTTACGTACCTTAACCTATGTTACTGGTATAAACCCCTGTTATTTTCGATTACCTTTCTGATGCATTTCAGATTAATAGCACATTGCTTAACGTTATATTAATAAAACCATGAATAAATACAAATTTGTCTGACAGTAAAACTGAGCGTGAAGTCGAGTGATACCAGGCGGGTCTAAGTTTCTTCATTGCAAACTTGGGCGTGCCTTGGACATTCCTACCAAATTAACCAGTGCTCGCGTGGAATTGTCCTAAAAGGCAAATTTGAATGCCACAAATTGGTGCCACTATCGTTCGGCTTTTCATTTTCAATGGAGGAGAGAGTGAAGCCACTCAAAACTTTTCGTGTCTTTACTTAACAACCTATCACAATATTTAAAGGTGTGAATTAGCACAGTAGATACGAAATTTGGACAGAACAGAGTCTTGTATGCTGAAAACCGAAACAGAATAGGTGTGACTTGCATTGGAGTACAAAAGTGACTAGACTAGACATCTATTAGAAAGGTTTATAATATTATGGAAACAAGTGGAAAGTTTATGAATTCTTACTTTGTTTTTCAGATTGTTGTAGGTATGAGAAGTAGTAAGTAATAGTAAAAATGTCGATAGATGCGCATAATAGAGGTTCTAAAGCAATACGAACTCTACGTTTCAACTGGAATCGAAATCCAGAAACAATGTTAAATGAAAAGTTACAAACTGTTGGTTTAAAATCTGAATATTTTAAAAAGGATCCTGAATTATTTGAGATATTTCGTAAGAAATTGTATTGCAAGCTAAACAAAAGATGTAGAGGATTATTAGATTTTATGGTCCCAGTTCATTTTATTTGGCAAACAAAGATAATATGGCAAATGGTAAAAGGTAACTCAATAAAAGGACAAACTTATGAACGAATAAAAAGTGCTATTACAACACCACAGTTTAGAAAATGACCTATTTTTGAGAAAGTTAGTACAAAGCTTGTGGTAAACATAAGATCCAAACAATTAAAAAATAATGATTTGGCTTATAAACCTTTTAGGGATTTGAAATCATTAGAACAAGAAAATAAGGTACTTAAAACATTAGGAGTATTACAGAGGACAAGGTTCACTTGGAAAAAGAGCCCTATAAAAGTACTAAGAGAAAAACTACAGGATGTTGGATTGCAGTTAGATGTTTTTAACGAAGAGTCTATGTTATTTAGTAAACTTAAGGATCGTCTTGGTAGAAAATTTCAAGTAGGAGAATTTTATAAATATTATACATTAATTGGATTAATAAATGAAAAAGATTTTAAGTGGCAAATTGCTACTATTTGGGAGAGGTTATTCAACATAAAACCAGGAGAAGAATGCTATGGGTCATTAGAAATATTGCTACAAGCCCAGAATGTCGCCAGAGGCAAACACAGTAGTTGATTCACTAAGTATTTTTTAAAATATTTCAGTGTCTTAATTTACCTTAAATATTGCTTAACTTGAAAGCGGATCGAGTTGAGGTACAGAACTGTAGAGATTTGTAAAAAAGTTATTTTTTATGTTCTTAGAATTCTACAAGTACTATGTGGACTCTATAACAAGTACTATGTGGACTCTATTAAAGCTTAGGCCCATAGATAAAAATACTTATGATCAAATACAAAACGCTATCCTACCGTATTAATCCCATAATGAGTATAACTATGAAGGTGCTTCATGAATGTGCTAGTATTCACCAGCCACCACCACTGTTTGAAGAAAATCAGTTATTTCTTTGTTCATATGCCTGTAGAAATCATGTGTAACTTAAAGTAAAAGAACTAGAATTGCCTCTAAAAACAACAGCATGTTAAAGAAGTTGTAGAGGCTAACTAAAATACTTATTATCTTACACTGTATCTTTTTAATATTTTAATGTAACTTTGTATCGCTCTTTGCTTGAGTTATGAACTGAGTTATACGAGGAAATTGTTGTACATCTAAAGAGTGTATCTTGGATGTTTTTGTAACCTTTTTGAATCACACTTTATTGTCAATTTTTGAGCTTGGGAATTTAAGAGTGTTGATTTTGACTATTGTAGGACTGAGAGACAATATAGTAGGTAACGATAAAAATGACTGCTGCATATGTAAAGTGCTTTAATGAGGCTCTTGATAAAATGTAGACCGATTAAGGACTCTACTTATGATTACGTATGAAGAGCAATACTAAATCCTTCACTGAACTAAGACACATAGTCTATCCTGTTAAAAGGACATAACAAGAGGGGAGGAATTGGCAGATTGTTATAAGTTAAAATGTAAATGTTCTTGTTTAGAGATTGTGTTGATAAATGAGATAAGAATGCTGGTAAAGGCTACTGAAAATTGTGTAGCGAACTTGATTGCTAATGGCGTTACTTCCTCCAACATTGTTGTACAGCCTCCTACTGTTGTTCTGAATACTGTTCGTTTACAAGGTGCTGGAATAGATTGTGCCTGTTAAGCTGACATACGGAACTCATATTCTGAAGATTGGTTTGAGAAATTTATGGAGTGTATGACGGAAATTGAAACCGATACAACATCGACTGAGTCCAAAGATGACGATTTATTGTTTGAATAGATAAACATTGTAGTAGAAGCAATTAAGTCCATGCGCTTTGATTGGACCCAATGCCCTATACAGAGACTACAGAATCATTTACAAGACAAGGGTTTGAAGCTAGAAGTTTTGGAAGCTAATCCCATATTTTTTAAAGCATTTCAGCAGAAATTGTATAAAGAAATTAGGTGCTTCTCTCCATGGTATAGTTCACTTCTTCAGTATACAGACATCCACAATTTTCCTTGGCAAGTAATGTATTTTTGGGAATTTCTTGTAAACACACAGACTGACCAGAACACTTATGAGTGGCTGAAAATATTAATTGGCAAGTAACAGTGAAGGTATATGAGAACTACGTAAACCCAACCAGTCAAAAACGAGGAAGTTGTTTTGGTTGTTTAGAGATTGAAAACGCTGATTGAATAAGACTTTGGCTCTGGAAAAGATGAAGCTGGAAATAGTTGCGCTGAGTTCTAAAGCAAAGGGTTTAGTAATTGACAAAACCATCTGTGCTTTATAGCTGATTAGCAATATGAATTCTTTATTTGAATTGATATCTGATAGTGGAGCTACATTCTACTTTTAAAGTAACAATTTAGAGTTGAGCATAGTATGGGATAATTCAGCATTATATTAATTCAATTGCTATAGACAAATAGTGCTCCTCGTAAGAGTTACATGTAAAATTCACTGTTGCAGAATGCTCCTTTTGTGTGCTTTTCAGTTCAATGAATATGATTGTTTCATTTTTTATCGCTGTAGGTATACCTTTGGAGAGACATACAGGATTTAGGTGAATTGTACTACTCAGTATAACCGCTGCGTTTTAGAAATTTATACAAACTAAGAACTTTGTTATGACTGCACCTTATATAAATGATCAATCCAACATGAGTTCAAAGGAAGAACCACAAGATGTTAAAGAACAGATAACAACACCTTTCATTGACAGGGAAGAAGTTAGAAAGGGGGAAATTAGAGTGAACCAAGCGCTCTCTATACTCAAATCAACTAATTTCACTTGGTCACGAAGCCCAGTCGAAGTTTTGCAGGATAAATTACAAATTTCAGGGTTAGATTGGACCGTCTTTGAAGAAGATCCAATACTGTTCTGCACACTCAAACAGAGACTATATGGGAAAGTTCGAGGGAATCTTCGGTGATATGGACCATTACTGGGTCTGATAAATCAAAGACATTGGCGTTGGCAAATAGACATGATGTGGGAAATACTTTTCAATAGACCAATTCAAGAAAATAGTTATTCATTGACAGAGACTTTAATCAACTTACCGTGACTAATGCAGACAGAGGGCCACTTTTTGAAAATTTACTTATTTAAGTAAGGTGTCTGTATTATAAACTAAAACGGTTGCTAATGAATTATGAGACTATAAAGGTGGGATCAATGCGTAAGGAGTTTTTAAGATATTAAATATCTTTTAGCCTTTGGTACAGATTTTGTATGATGCCCCGTTCAATTGTTTTGATGAAACATAGTTTTGCACACTTGCAAGGTAGAACAGGAAGCTACTAAAGTCTGAGGCTATGTAAAGAATTATATCAATGATTGATGGGTTGGATAACAATTATTGTAGATTCGAACCATGTAACTATACTCGGTTAAAATTGCACTCTATCATGATTGATTAGATAATACCTTGATGTGATGTTAAGGTGGAAACCATAGTTGGAAATCACTTGAAACCACAAGTTGATGTGTTTAATACTGACCATGCTATGGTAATACGGAGTGACATGAAAAAGCGTTGATATAAATAAGTTACCATGCCCGTTTGGAGATAACTAACGGCTATCTTTACATTCCCATGTTTATAGAAATTTGAGATATTTTAAATTTAAAAGTAGAAGAACAATGAGCAGCCAGAATAACATAGCCACGAAAGACCAACAAAAGGTTTAAGACGAAATTAGTAGCAAGACCATGGCTACAGAACACCTAGAAAAGACACCGGTTGTCCGCAGAACACTTGAAAAAGTGGAACCATGTTGCTATGACCAAAGCTTGGTTACGGATGATGAAAAAGTAGATCAGAGAAATGTATTGAAAATGTTATGCTATGTACGCTTCAATTTAGATAATCCGCTTCCAGTCCTGAAAACCCAGTTGAACGAATTAAATTTGGATCTGACTATTTTTACAAAACATTCGCTGTTGTTTATGCATCTACAACACCAAATATATGACGCGCTTAAACACTCCAAATATTGTAAATACGCCTCTTTGATTATGTTGATGAATAGATATGATTTTGTGTGGCAGATGGAAATAATATGGGAAATATTGGAAAACACTGAGCATAGTCAGGTAACTTATCCTTTACTGGTAGACTGAATTACCAACCAGATTTTAAAAAATAAATTGTGTTAGAGTCATAGAAGCTTCCAAAATATGTCACTGTGTTATGCTCAAGCCATCATTATGCCAACTCTTGTAGAAATGTCTTGATCATTTGTGAAATAACTCGTACGTGATAATTGCACGCATTTTAGTGAAAATGCCTGTTTATGTGTTCCGTTTAAAAGAGCATAACCAGTTTTGGGATATGCATTTGTCACTGCGTATGGTTTTTAGTATATGACTAGAAAGAAAGAAACAACTCACCTAAAGCCAATTTATCGATCTTATTGTTCTGTCAGTTGCCGACTTAATGTTAAATAAAGACAGTCGCTTGCCGACAACAAGTTTACGGTGACTTCGTGACATGAACAAAATGTAAGTGAAGTAATTTTGTACATATTTTGTGGTCTATTCATCAAGGACCGTTAAAAGACAAGAGGATAAGTAAGGGTGATGGTCTTAAACAGACCCACAAAAAGCTTTAGATATTTCAGATCCCATGATAAAGCTTCTTGCCATTTTCAAGAATAAGGGTATATAACGACCAGCAAAAGGAGGTGGTTAGAGCTACTTAGACACTCTCCTTTTCAAGTAATAAGAGAATTTGGGTTCTCATTCAACACATCTAGACACGGTTATATAAGAACATACACTTTATGTTCCTCTTGGGTAATTAAGCATAGTGGTGAAGTAAAATTCCTAGTAATGTCAGAATGTTCGAACAGAAAAAAGACTCTAAAAGCATGCTCAGAAAGGCAGGAACCAAAAGACAATTTTGGAGACTTTTAACTACACCAGCTGACCAGGCACAGTTGATTGTAACCTTACCATCGACATATGTGAAAAGATAAGAAGAGACAATGACATTTTGGTGGTATGCCCCTCGTGATTATAAAATTAAGGAAACACCAGAAAGTTTGTACCTAAAGATATCGGATACCTATGTGCGAGGAAAAGGGCATATTTATCTTCGACCAAATTTCTCAGACGGAGAACAGAAACGTCCGAAAAAATGTAAAAGGTTCCGACAACAACTCCATCTTCCTATACCAAGGGTTTTCATGGACTTATAAAGAAAAATCAATATCTGGGTTATACTAAGATTTTTCCAACGTATGATATATTAATGGATATTAAGAATCCCACCGATGAACAAATCAAAACATCGGGTATTTATACCCTTTCAGGCAAAAAATAAGAAAGCTGTACTTGTTTGTGGTGCAATGAACTTTAAAGGATTTTATAATTTATCCTGAATATGTATACAGCGTTGATTGATACATGCTATGGGCAACCTATGTTGTGGTTTTCAAGAATATTGTGTCGGCTTTTTGGTTTATGTCTAATTATAAAAATTGTGCCTTCCGACTACAGTGTTTCATATTGCTGTAGGCTCTTTTCAACTATTGTGGTAAAGGTGATGGCGCCTTGGCGATGTAATATTAAAAGATTAGATTTTCTAGGTGAAATGCTGGGCTTTGAGAATTTTAATGGTGTTTTATTATGTTTCAGATGACATTTTTATGAAAATAGAATTTGATGTTGTAAACAACGAATCTGTAAAGGCCAATTTTGGAAACTGGTCTACAGTATACCTTGCCAACATAGATATAAGAAATACTGGAATTGTTTTACCATTCAGCATTTAAGAATTCCCAAGATATTTATAGACGAAAGCTGCTGTGACAGCCTACCCTTCTTTCAGGCGCCACCAATGGCTGTGGGCCCGGAAGAGTGGACCCTGGCGTTGTTCTAGACCATTGCTTGATCCTAAATATGATATGGTGGAATCTGTACCTCATGATGCTACCAGAGTTACTGAAAGGCTCTGATTATTCAGACTGATGCAGTCAGTTATGTAAGCCGCGACATACACTAAATTTGAAAAGAGACACTTTTCTGACAGAAACAGCAAACGACCTGCTCAAAGCGATGCACGAAAGCATGGAGAAACTGATTATGTTGGATCTCCCGGTATATATCCTAGATGACTATGAAATCGTGTACTCTTGTTTAAAGCTCAATACCAGCACTGAAGTTGAGTACTGGTTCAATTGGCTCTACCCCATCTTGATGCAATATGAAAATTGCTCATTATACGTACCTCATAAGTGAATTTACAAAAATAATGATTTGAGCTCCAGAAAACTTTGTTTTTGCTTTCACTAAAAGAGCTCGATATGCAAGTGTGCACGAGATTTTAAGATGAACCAAATAACTACAGTCAAATTGCATATAACGTCGACAAAGGATCTGGTCACAATTATCGTGAGTTATTCCTGCTTTTGTATTTTCAATCGTGCTTCTTGATGATGCAATGCGTATTGAAATTATACTCATGTACAAAACAAACATGAAACCTTGTGGTTTTTTATTCTGTCTATTCAGACAGACAGCCGTATGCTGAATAACAATGGTATGAGGAAAAAGTACACTTGAGTCCTCAACGGTTAGATTCTCATCATACCAAAAGTTTTCAAGAAAATTCGACTTCCTATTGTAAAAATTAAAAACCTTCAAGATTTCAGAAGTCCTTTCATTGAGGAGTTTTTAATACGATTGTCAACTAGCCATTTGCGATTCAAGCATAATACGAGATTGAGTCTGAACCATCCGTAGAAGCTCGAGCTGATCCCTATAAAGGTTCTTCATTACAAAGGTTGACTTTTCAAAATTCTGATAATTCCTTGTAGGAAAAATAAAGTGCTCATCCTGAGGAAAAAGGTCATCTATTTTGGATTTGCACCCTATCAAATAAAAACTGTATACAGCTTATGCAAGTACATGAATTTTGATCAATTCTGAATTGTTGCTAGTACCCTCTCATTATTGACTTTAGTCCACGGACAATTAGTCATCCCTTGAATTTGATACCAACTGGTTTTCAATGCTTCAGTATTTTGAAAATTAAGTCAAGAATAATTTATCTTCATTTTAGTCCATCATAAGCTCTTCACAAAGATTGCAATCAGATGGTAGAAAATTTACAATTAAAAGCCTTTTTTGAAAAGATCACACATGAGGAAATAAAGGCACAGGAGATAAAGTACGGAGAAAACCGCGACTAAGGAAAATTATACTTTGACCCTGATATTCAACGAAATTTTGGAAGATTTGATTTGCGGTCAACTCAGATTACTAATCAAGATTTCCAGAAGGCTTGAAACTTCATGATGTTTACAATATTAGCCAAAAATAGACAGTCAAGACATCTATAAGACTGAACACAGGAGGAGATATGATTGATATACCCATGTCAGGTAATTTTGGTACCATTTATTCGGAAAATAAGAGTGAGACTATACACTGTCAAAATTTGAAATAGATCCTTAATCGACCTAAAATCCCAATCATTTCTCGTTGTTTAAGTCTATAGTGAAAGATTTGTGAGAACTAGAACAGTAGTTCTCTGCTTTATAGCATCAGTTTTATACCTTCTTAAAACAGCAATTTGAGAACAAAATTTCTCGAGTACCACTGATCTGCCAAACCTTGCCCGATATATTTATCTTTGGATTGTCCATTCTCACCATAGTAATAAAAATATATTTACACCTACAAAATTTACAGAGCTGTTGAAATAAACCTAATAGCAAATTTGATCAGCCGTTGATATGGTCGCTAGGTGCTTTTATTTTAAGATTAAGGAAACTGTTTTTGTTACCTCCACTCCTAAATTAAGATATATCGTTGAATCAAAAACTTTTAGACTTATAAGGAGGAAAACCAAGCTTGTATGTTGTATTTTCAGTGATACTAAGGATTTCTGTAAACATTCATAACATTCATGTTAGAATTATTTAGAAATGTTCAAATTGTTATGTGTATATTTCATTTGACATCTACAATTGGCACAATCTGACAGTTTATATCAAAAAAGAAACTGTAGCAGTGATTTGGAACCTTTGCTCAACCTTGTTTCTGATCAAGGGAAGAAAGCTGTATTAATACCTGAACAAGATCAGATATCCTTGGAACATGAGACTCCTCACTTTGATGTAGGACCGTGTGATCTACATAAATACAGAGAAAATTTAGACGAAAAAAACATGATCATGGAAGAGTATCCGCAAAACATTTGCAAGTAACACCCTTCCACATAAATCCAGCATGTGGCTGTAATTTTGTCAAAAAACAGGAATAGTGTCCTGATAATTGGTCGACGCTAGTTGAACAAAATCAACAACAAAGTATTCAAGGTTATGAAATGATATACTCATTTTGGTTGCGTAATCAACCATTTTATATTTCACATATAAATCCATCTCGACAAGATACTCACGTCGTGGATTCTTATCACTCTATAGACATACTCATGTTATTCCTCTATATTTTAACCTCCTTTTTTGAGAAATACCAATGGATTTCATGGAAAATTTTCTTTGACGATAGATCGTATCCTAGACAAGAGACTGATCCCTGCTATATACTACTAAAGGACATGCCAACCATTTGATCCATAGAAGTAAATCATAACATCGGTAGTGATATAAATGTATCTACCTGAGACTGAGAATAATGTAAATTTCGAAAGAAAATACAAAACATCACTTTATCAGATTCAGAAGTTCAAATTCGAATCCCAGCTGGACCAATTCACGACATCAGACCGGATATACAGAATGAAAATCATCTTCACGATCGTTTATATTTTCAATGGTATTGGAGTACACCAGGTAGATCCCATAATTGGATAGTGATGCACCTAAGACATGGTCAGTTACGAAAACGGGACACTACTGTTTGGTGGATACTTGATAGAGAAAATACCGTGATCACTTATAATAAATATTACTTAATGCCACTATCCTTACGACCAAAGAATTCCATCTTTTCACATTGGCGTTCACATACACCTTGTGAGAACAATCAATGGACCTTGACAAGATCAGGAGGACGTGATTTGGAAAGCACTGTTTCTTTAGAACCAAGGACTTCTACACAATGTTGGCCATACCACATCAGTCCAGAACAATGATCAGACCATGAACATCATACCTACTGCACACCCACGTTGGGTAGATTGGAAAAAATGTTATTACAATCGTCTACAGACATTACGAATTGGGAAGATCGTTTACAATATGAGTCATTTTGCAAAGCATATTTTCAAGCGTTAGAACCCCAACATGATATATTCCGATATTATAAGAGACTTATTCAGGCAAGCCAAATCTCTGACCTCCTTAACATTAAATGGTTTTTTTTGCATTCCACACATTTCACTAATGGGAATACTACCCATAGGCTGACACAGATGAATTTCTCTAATTTGGAAAAACAAATAAAGCAAATGTTGAGACAGTTTGACCAGCAGCATAACTTCACTATGGAGATGGTAAAGAATTATGAATATCATCAAATGCAAGTGCAGCACTTTGATTTATTACTTTCACGAACGGTGGATCAATTGGAATTAATCACCCCAGAAAATGATCAGATACGTTTATCTCAAACAATGACAGCATTAAGTGAAAAAGCTAGTGCAGCTGAAAGAAGTCAGTTATGGATAAGAACTATCACAAAACGCCATGTTCAGACATTGAGAAGTAACTTGGAACGTTACTATGTTCTAAGAACTGCTGAACAATCCCTTTTGGCTTTGGATAGAATTAACCATTTGCACCAAGACACCATTTATCAACATCAGTTTCGTAATGGAAAAATCAATAGTTTTCCTAAATATCGAATTGTCGATCCCATAACGACCACAGAAGAGTTATTAACTATAATGCCTTCAAGTACAGCTGCGGAAATTACCACCAGTACTACTCCAGCAGTGATTACCACTCAAACCACAACACAAGCTACTTCACCTATTATGAAGGAACAATGTGTGACTACTAGCTCTGCAGAAACAACAGAAGTAATGACAACTACGATTTCTACCATTATTCAACCGGTCATTGATTGGGAAAAAGTAAATCAACTAGATGAACAGGAATCTGAAAAGAATACAGGAACTTCTACACCCTTACTTTCAAGTATCGTGGATACTTTGATGGCCATCGGCTCAACTATAGTCTATGGAGTTTATCAGCTATGCACATCTTTTAAAAAGCCATAACTAGTAATATTACTTCAGCAATTTCCGAAGTATCGAATGTTGTGTTTACGTTTATTTAGTAAACACAACCTCACTTATTCTTGTGCTGTTTCACTCTATGTTCAAACAAAAAATTAAGATTGAGACACGAAGACTCCACCTTAAGCTAACATGTAACCCCTATTCTGCAACGAGTAAAAGCTTTTGTGTGAAGTTAGCTAACATTTTTATATCATGATTTCGATGCACGATTTCCTCTCTGCTTAACATTTTATTACTGAATGTTAGAACTTTTGTTCTTTTGCAATATAGGGAGAGTGAGAAATGTATTCACATTTCACAATTACTAAAACTAATAATTGGTAAAAAAAAACGCTGCAATGATAAGAAGTTTTAAATGAAAGAAAAATGTTTATTTTCATATAATTTCTAGAGTTCAGAATTTGCGACGTTAAATGCCAAATTGAAAATATTTAAACTAGAACTGTTGATTTAAAAGTTATATGATTTGCATGACATTTTAAGCATTATCATTATATGTGATGATCTTTGCTTTACAGATATTCATATAGGTTTTGTAGAATAAAACTAAAATGACAATGAACAAATATAAACGAAGCAAACTGTCAACCATGATTAAAAGCTGGAGACGCAAAGCATAAAGAGTTTCCTTCAATTAACGAAAGATACAAGAACGAATCCCATACGAAACAACTAACTGCCTAATGACTAATTTGTAGGGCAAGTTTTTGTTGCAGTAACAAAGCGAGAAAGTTGCATTTATTTTCAGCGAAAGTTGCATTTATGCGCTGTAAGTTGCATTTATGCGCACATTTGACTGTGAAAGACTTGAAACAACCTATTTTGCATGCAAAAATCGAAAAAGTTGTGAAAAGTAACATGCAAAAATCGAAAAAGTTGCAAAAAGTTGCAATATAAAATTCCTGGAAACAGCTCAAAACATTGAATTATATATATATATCTTGAGTATTCAGGAAGCTGTAAACAAAAGTTGCAAAAGTTGCAAAAACTTGCCCTACTAATTTGTCAATTAATTCTCTACAACCAGTCACGACTGCTGGTGAAACTTTAGAACAAAATACTGAAAATAGAAGAAGCACTAGATATCCCTAGACAACCTACATCGCGTATATCTCCAAAACCAGTCTCAACAATTGGCAAAAATGATGAGATTGCAATAATAGATGCGGATTATCAAGAATTGCACAAATAGCATTCAAATCAATCAAAAATTGGAACTAGTTATCACAAGAAAGCAAGATAAAGTCGTTAACCATCACCCAAGACTTTTTCAAAAGATTTTCAAAGGTACATTTTAAAGAGAAATCACAACTGATTGCTGTACATGGGAAATTTCATGTGGAAGCTAAAAAGCATGGTTTTAGTAGAGAATATTTCCCACAGTTATTCATCATTTCACTATAAAGACGGTAAAGCCGCAATAAAAACAGGAAAATGAGATCATGTCGTCATAAAGCAATAGAACAATCAAGAGCAAAAGGTGCTCGTTATGAAGTAAATCAATTCACCAGGTTAATCCAGTCACCTTCCCTCTACAATTTTGTATACGCAGACTTCGAAAGTGACTTTTACAAAATTATTCCTAAATTCTGAAAAAATAATTTAGAAATTAGTTAGGAGTAATATCTATCTCAAGTTTTATAGGTGTGAAAATTATTGTCTTATTCTATACAATTATATTTTGTAAGTTTGTGTTTATTGATGATGAATAGTTCGAGTTCTTTTGTCTTTGGAAAATTTTCATCAATTATGATGACCACTAAATGTGAACAAGAGTGTTCCCAGGAGGTTTACCAGTTAAATGGGAACCTCTTTGAGTAAATTCTCAGGAGGCCTTAGTGCCGGTTAAATGAGAATTTGAAATACCACAAACCAGCCTACCATTTTGTGAAGTAGGTGTAGCGGTTTGGCCCTTATTGATTCATCCCTCTAAATCCTGACCAAGATTCGTTTCTACTCAGTGGTTGGGGTAGAAACTTGAGGTGGATGGGCTTGAGGAATTCAATTCCAATAGTAAGAGGAGAAAAATGATTTTGGCTTCTTATTCACTCAAAATCTATTGCAAAAAATATTGTATAATGAAGAATAATCTTGAAGAAATATATAATTGAAGAATAAGGTATAAGTAGTGCTGAAAGGATGTTCATGATAAATTACAATTCAATTCAGTGAACTAATGAAGATGATGTTGGACTGTTGAATATGAGAAGTGAATTCACTCTGTAATCTGCCAAATATGATACGTATGTTCCGTGGATGTAAAAGATTACTGTTTATTTCTATGCGAATAGGAAAGCACTAATTTACCTATTCCATTACCTATGATGCCGAGGGAGAAGGTAGCCATAGGACTTTTGGACTTCTCACAATTTCAATACCGGCACCGTGCAGGTTAGAACGGAAGCCCGAAATTGTGTTCTCACTTCTCTAGTCTGCTGACCTCTTTATCCTCATCTATATTTATTATTATGAAGCCACCATCGGATTGATCTTTTAGTAATAGGAATATGAGACAGATATTCACTCCAGGGGGATTAATAAATTTCGAATAAGGAAACAATTTGAACACGTAGTCACGAGAGTAACCTCTGGAGGGAATGTGACTGGAATAGTGATAAACACTTGCAAAAGTATGATTTCAAATAAGAATTAGATGATTTTACAGGAAGGATTGAATTCTTCTTATGATAGTTGTTAACGTTTGTGAACTTTTGAGAAGGTGATCTTTACATTGTTCCTTTGAAAGAACTGAGTTTGTGTCAAAAGTTCGATTAAAGTTAGATGTTAAACGAAAATACCATAAAGTCCCTCCAATCTGCAAATGGTCGTGTGGCATTGGCAAACTCGTCACCCGTCACTTCCGCAGGACCAGGCATGGAGATTTCTTTGGTGGCGCTAAGAAACCTTCTTGCTAAAGGATTGGAGGACCATCAATAAATGTTCCTTTATTTTTAAATCTTTTATTATTAATTCCCGTAATAAGGAGATATTCAATGAGATATATTGGAAAGGCAAAACCTAGTAGATCATAATAGGAAAAGAATAAATAATATGGTTTTGACTAATAGAAAATCAGTTCAAGACATTCCGATATTAAATGAGATCGTGTTGTTGTCGACAAAAAAGACATCTGGCAAAATATTGTACATGGAATAAGACCATGAAACCAAGCAATTTGGACTAAGTGTCAACATGGGTGATCTATATGACAACCATGTGTAATTAAGGTGTCCATAATCTGTGATGACAACACTATAGAGATTGTTAAAGCCTTACTGAGTGATACCCTTGAAAAGGATTGTAAAAGCTTTGTACTATGTTAGATCTCTAACAGAGGTTGTTAGGCCATAAGCCATACTACGTGATATCTCTGAACCAATGGAAAATGTCACAAGCAGATGGGCGACTAGGAAAGTATTTGCTAAACTTGATTGATCAACCCCATCTAGAAAGATATTCTTGAATGTTAACAACGATTACAGTCTTATCTTGTAAAGTGATTTTCTTGATGTATATTTCTAGCGATTAAAAGGAAATATTGCCTAAATTGATAAGCTTTTAATAGGATTCAATGATTTTATTATAACAGTAGTAAACATGTATAGATTTGAGTTAATGAAGTATCTCATATTAAAAGTTATTTGTTGTAAGAATTGTTAAAGTAATTATTATTATCTTATGAAAATTGTTTGTCGTTACAAGAAAACGAGAACCATGAATAATGTATATGAATTGGAGAAATTGATTACCAATTGTTCAGAATCTGACTCAAAGTTATCATCCTACATGAGGGAGAAACCACATTTACAAGGCGAGAAGCTTGTTCTGACGAACTAATCATGGTAACTACTGGAAAGCAAATTGAAAATCAAAATGCTTATACCAAAGAAGAACAAAACTGTTTAAACAACTTTGAAGGTTGTGGTAAGAACCAACAACATGATGATCCCTGGCCAAACCAAAAAGCATCTACTGAAAGTTCATTTTCAGAAACAAAAGATCCATTGAATGAGTAACCGCATATCTATCAAAAGAGTCAAATGAACCGCTAATCGAAAATCAAGACAAAACCCAGGATGATAAGGATTCCTTATTAGCTGATTCAAATGTTGGGAAGCTGGAAGAATCCCTACCAAGTTCTTCTACAGAAAAGTCTCAAGAATTCAAGGTAAAATGTTACCGAAGGTAAGTAATGATAACACAGTAGTGAAAATGGTAGTTTTAAACGATGAATTGCAAAAATCCAGAAAGAACGACATGAAAGAAGTTCAAAAAAGTATACAAAGATTGTACCAAAAATTCAGTTGTCTCTGTTCACTTATTAGTGATCTTTTAAATATTTTACACCCCAAGATCACCTCCAAATCTACTGAAACAACCATAAATTCAGAGAACGTCCACCTAACCCCATTACAATTAATTGCAGTGACCAATGCCTTGGCTGAACGAATATCTGGGAATCCTGTTTTTAAAAGGATTCTCATGACCAAAAATCCTTCTCAGATTAGATGCTATAAATGCAATAAGAACGGTCACATTGCTAGATATTGCCATAGTAAAAAGACATCCTATCTCGGATCAAATAAATTTAGATACAACTATAAGTATCAAAAAGGACCATTAGGTAATTTTGACAATTAAGGCATAGGAAATAAGTCAGTTCATCCCTTTATTTACCTTTCAAAATTGCAAATCTAATAAGGCTCTTAAATAAATAACACAACTTGATTCTAGTCTACAATCATTTTCCTGACAACTGTGCTAGACTCAACCATAATCTTTTGAAGAAAGATTACTACTATTACGACTGAAAGCAATTTGAAAATTGTTTCTAATTGCAAATAAGTCTCTCTATTGTTAAGATTTTGAAGTTTCAAATTGTTACGCTAACTGACCCTACGAAAATACGAAAAATCGTGTCCTATGAGTCATTCTAGTCCCGCCCGAAATGGTCCTAATTGAAAAAGTGTTGAATCTATTATATAAGGTCATGGTGAAAGGTACTATGGTAACCTTCTCTTTAGATCTTACAAATCAGAGATTGTCAGCAGGAGATATTCGTTGACAATTATTTCTATTTTTTTTTTGAAAGATTTTTGTTCATCAGTGACCATACCCAGAGTGACCAAGCACTTCAGACAATTGTTGAAAAGAGCTGAGAAAAAGGTCAAATCTGGTATGAAATTTCAAACTTTTAAGATATTCAATTTTGAAACAAATTGATTTACTGAAGTGTTGAAACAAACTTGAAAGATGAGATACAACGTTATTTACAATGTTGAACCTTTAATAATATTAAAGTATGAAAGACACCTTAGCTGAGAGCGATTCGTTGACAACAAGAAAGTTGAATAAAAATATCTTTTTATAAGTTCTCTTTATCATCCTCTTAATCGAAGGAATTACATTCATTGATGACCAACATTTGCTTGTTTTTAAGGTATCATCGAATTTCCCAACCGTATAAATTAATCATTCACATCACATTGACTTTCGTTTCTGACAAAAATGTGTTGTTTCACATCTCTAGTGATGCACTCAGAAGAAAACCTATGGATGTCGTTACATCTAGCTTGAATTTTGAAAGTTTGCCAGAAAACTACTCTTGCATGCAAGACACCAATGTTATAAAAACTTTTACTCGCAAGGTAACATCCCTCTGCAAATGGGTTAGAAGGCTCATCAACAAAAGAAGGTTCTTGCAAAATCATCTTGAAAAACATAACGTTTTTAATCAGTTTCTTCTATTTTACACCTAAATGCGAGTTCAACAGTGTTCAACATCAATTCCCGTACGACGTTCAGGAGGAACCTTCATATGAATCTACATCATTGACGAAAGGAGCTACGGCAAGGATCTTGAAAGAAGATAATAATATGAGAATTTTATGCATCACTACAGGAAATATAGTATCTGAACAATTTTGGAAGATCACTCGATCAAGATTTTCGATATTATTGATCTTTCGTTCATGGAGAAGAATTACTACATCATCGTTTCTATTAGAGGAATAGGCTCTAGGAAAAGATCATCTGCACAAGGTCTCCATCATTGAAAAACTTCCGATTTTCGATAGCATCTTCAGTTACTTCATTAATTCAACTCTTCCTTAAGGATACCCGACATTTTCAATTAAACAAAGTAAGAAGGAATGTTGAGTTCGCGTTGCATCCTCAACATGAAACGTCTTGTGACTCTGAAATACAAACAAAGGAAGACTTCAAAAGCAAGTTCAGAAAACAACTTGGAAGTTTGGTGCTAATTTCATTGAACAACAAAGACAAAGAAGAAACATTAGAATGTCAATGTTAAAAGTCGCATCACCGAATGGACGGAATTCCAGAAGAATGAAGTTGGGACAAAGTAACAATTAAAGACACTTGGTTTACAAGGACGTTGGATTGTGTATTTATTTGAACCACTGTATACTTCTGTTCCACATGTAATTGTAAGTCACACCAGGACGAGAGTAAACCATAATATTATAGAAATTATTTGTGGTAATATCCCATATGAAGTTATTCATAATATTCTCGATTCAAATGGATAAAAACGATATGCGTTGATACGTAACTTTGATTTTTGACTCAACGTAACCGCGCGTTGAGAGTATGACCAC
>Ga0210059_1007246_pt1 | contig 17669 bp, 10 predicted proteins | sample Ectturendosymbi2_FD_188042 | JGI IMG/M metagenome (GOLD analysis project Ga0210059, IMG submission 188042) | Ecteinascidia turbinata endosymbiont from Florida, USA - Sample 2 (SPAdes) (version 2) | ecosystem: Host-associated > Tunicates > Ascidians > Unclassified | place: Key West, Florida... | reverse complement strand
ACCCCCTGATCGCTTTGGAGATTATGTGTCTCATTAACGTTTTTTGTGCCCTCATTAACGTTTGTCGTACCGAACTCTAAACTTAGCGGGGAGGATTGTGGTGAATGTATGATTACTTTGTCGTTGCCACGTAGAGTCGCCTGCAATCTTGCGTTCCTAATTGTCCCCCTGTGTTCGCCCGCGGCTGTTGCGTTGTGCTTGCGGTCTCGCAATGCAATACTGCAACGTGTTCTTTTAGTGCAGTTTGCCCGCCCTGGGAAGCATTTGATGAGTTACGCTGTTGTGTTTGTTTCAGAGTTTCATTGCTTGCTTGTTCAGCTCCATGATTGAGCGGTGTGCTTGGTGAATTAAAGCCTGGCTTTCTGCAGATAGTGTTTAGTAGAATTCGCAGGCGAGTGCACGACACTCATCATGCCGAAAGATACCATGGCTTGCAAGGGCAACCGAGGAGAGAGAAGGTAAAGGAATTGATAGCAGGCTTAAAAAAACAGCAATCCGTTTTTACCAGTAGACCAGATATAAGTGCAGTGGATGTGAAGGCTAGCTACCTTACTGCTGATGACATAGCGTTAGCATCAAAGCCATACTGTGAGGGTGAGATCGTGAAGACCTGCATCCTACAGGCTGCAGAAATCGTGTGTTCTGAGAAGCTGCAGTTTTTGCTAATATTAGCCTGACGAGAAACATTTTGGCAGAGAGGGTTTCGGACATTTCTGCGAATTTAGACAGCCAACTGAAGAAAAAAGTCAAGTCGTTTGTTATATTTTCGGTTGCGCTCGACGAAAGCACGGACATTTCGGACGTTGCACAACAAGCCATATTCATTCGTGGCGTTGATGAGACTTTGTCTGTCACTGAGGAGTTCCTGGGATTGGTTCCTATGATCGATACCATAACAGCCAATGATATTTTCAACTCTCTCGTTGGAGTACTGAACAGGATGGGAATATACCGGTCCCGTGCTGTAGGTATTGCTACAGATAGCGCGCCATCAATGATCGCGAAAAAAGCAGGTGTTGCGACAAAAGTTAGATAAAAAGTACAGGTTGTATTTGGAGGACGTGAATTTTGGACATTTCACTGTATTTCGCACCAGGAGGCATTGATTGTGTTGCAAATCCCTAAAATTGGATCACGTAATGCAAGTGGTTGTCCGGACAGTTAATTTCATCCGAACAATCACCGTCAGTTTGACAGCCTTCTCAGTAATACGGCGTTTTTTTTATTTACGTGGGGAAATTAAACTTTTTATGCTAATAATCAATTTCAGATAAGCTTGAACTTTTTGCATTAAAGTTATGAAAACAGTTGGAAGTTGTTAATACTTATAACCAGGGTGTTATACAGTGATTACATTGGTCCGGCCCGCTTGAGATTAAATTTGCCTGAATTGGCCCCTGAACTGAAACGAGTTTGACACCCCTGTTCTACATTGTATAATTCATGCATATGAATGTTGTACGGCAAAGCTTATATGTGTGCACTACTTAAAATTTCTGCGCGCTACTGACATTCACAGAATACCCTCCACCCCTTGATTATAAATAACAGCCACATATTAATTGCAAGGTTTTTCTACAACGTTTCGACCACTAGCCTCCGCTATTTCGTGAGAACGCCCAAGCAAACCTGATTCTCATTGGTAAAATAGCCGGAAGTGTTGCTTATTGTTGCGCAATACGCAGTGCGACCAGTCTCGTGGCTGTAATGGATAACATACTCGGCCTCGTGGGAGAGTGCAGTTACTTGTGAGCTGTGTTTTAAGAGTTTTGCTGTGTTCATCACCTGACAGAAATCACAGCATTTCGAAACTTCGCGTTTGTGTGCTTCATTGTGTTCTCAGTAACAAAGAGATTCATTCGGTGCAGGACATTTCTCCATAGACGACGTGAGAATAAAGAGCGTGACAATGGTCCAAACTCGGATGTGCTCGCCAGGCCCTTCAGCCAGCGCATAGGTTCTCAAAGTGGGGTCCGCGGCCCCCAAGGGGTGAAAAATGTGGTGTTTTGGGGTCCGCCAAGTGACGAAAACTGCAAGAAATTAAGAGTGATGAAGTGCTTAAATTCGTTTGCAGTTAAACAATAATAATAAACCTCTCCTTTGGGCTGGGTGTTGCTGTTTTGCCTTCTTGAGTAATCCAACTTATTTGGACAGCACGGCCAGAGGCGTCACGGCACTATCAAAAGTCCTTGTTGACTTGTTACATCACTGCAGTTGGTTGCCAATCGTCATTGTTACTTCACAACTTCAAGAGCCAACCGAACAACAGAAAGACAAGTTAGCCATCTCTTAGTGGAGTGTGGTCACAGCGTTTTCAATGGCCCGCGGAAGCATTCAAGAAAAGTCTTCAAATCTGACGTCTGTTGAAAAGAATGTGAGGTTAGATTTGTTTCACTGAATTGCTTGCACTGGATAAAGTGCATTTGCACAAGAACAATGAATAATATCTTTGGTGTGTCAACATTATTGTTTTTGTATTATTTATTTATTTTACAATCAAATTGGAAGGTACGACCGTCCGATGGGGTACCTGACCGGGTGACCTGCTTTTACAGTATCCCGGCGTTCGTTGTATTGAAGAGCATATCTAGCGCAATAAACACAGCACTGCCAAATAAATCTGTCCAATATTTATCCGCTAAACACGACCTTCTCAAAGTGGCCCCGAGCAGTGGCGTACGCAGAAAATTTTCATGTGGGGTGGTTTGGTTCAGGGTCATATGGTGGTCATTTGCATTTGGTGTGCGCTCTTTGTGACGTCACAATTTGGCGTTATTCCATGTTTCCAAACCAACGTTTTGGCGAAGTTTGTTGACATGATTTGCATATTTTTCTACAATCATTCTTCTTATTTTATGTGTCACTGCACTGGATATAAACTATCAGCGCTCCAAGCTAGGCTATAGGAGAAAAACAAACTCAACGCTACGACACAGCAGTTCATAACTGCAAAAATATCAGGCTGCGCTTTAAAACAGGGAGTGAAACACACTCATCAATACTTCAGAGCAATTTACAACTGCAAAATGAGGCTGCGCTGAGGTCTAGCCAAATACGAGCAGTTGAGCATTGAAGATGTGCGGCTGGATTGGCTGGAGCACACCCTGGTTTGCAAAATCGAATTTTGCTAAACTGCACAAGAATTGAGAATGCGGATAAAGTATGTAAGAAACTTTTTGTTTTTTGTGATGTATAGAAGTCCACAGGCCCGTAACCAGGGTGAGCAAAGCTCCCTAGAACAATTTTTGCCCACACAGGAAAGATGTTTTGGACGTATTTTGAAACTACTGGACATAGTTTTAAAAATTGTCCCCCTCTTGGAAAACTCTTCGCCCCCCACTTGTGTTCCAAGCTGGTTACGGGCCTGGAAGTCCAGTAAACGTTTAGTTTTCCTTTTTCCCTGCTGAGACATTAGCAAATGCCTGATTGCTTCTATGTTCACAACTGCGTTTTTGAGCTCGTGCAACAGTTTTATTATGCTACAGAAATTGCTAATGTAGCCTATTTGGTCAACGCTTGCCTTGATCAGCCTTAGCAGACAAAACAAAGGGAATTATTTCGGATAAAGTGAACTATGGCGGAGCACAATCTGAAACATGCGTAGTGCACGAATGGTCTGCAGAAAGTGGTGAGATGGTTTCTGGACGCAGACGATAACGGAGATTCCCTCTGAAATCTAATTATTACTTTTTGGCCCATTTACAATGTTCCTTGAAAGTTGCATGCAAATTCATTCCGTGGTATTTGCATTATGTCGATAAATTAACAAGTAAAATGTATGCGAAAACAATTAACCTCCTTTGAGCAGGAAATAAAGTTTTGTGAAATATCAAGCTCAAAGGGGAAGGTTTAACCCCAAACCCCTCCCTTGCGCACGCCCTTGCTGAATATAAACAATCAACCCTCCAAGCCAGGATATCTGAGGAAAATACAATCAACGCTACGACACAGCAGTTCACAAGTGCAAAAATATCAGGCTGCGCGTTAAAACAGGGGAGTAAAACACACTCATCACTGCGTCCGAGCAATTTCCAGCTACAAAATGAGGCTGCGCTGATGTCTTTGTCGATTACGAGCAGTCGAGCATACAAAGTGTGTGGCCTCACTGGCTGGCGCACACCCCTGTTTGCAAGATCGAATCTTGCAAAACTACAGGAGAATTGAGAATGCGCATGAAGTACGCAAGAAAACTTTCAATTTTTTATTATGTGTATAGTCCCACAAACGTTTAGTTTTCCTTTTTCCCTGCTGAGACATTTTCAAATTCCTGAATGCTTCCATGTTAAAAAAAGTTCTTTCTGAGCTCGTGCAACAGTTCTATCATGCTACAGAAACTGCTGATGTAGCCATTGCGGTTAGCGCTTGCGCTGATCAGCCATCGCAGACAAAATAAAGACAATTGTTTCGGATAACTGAACTATCGCGGAACACAACCTTGAGGTGGTTTCTGGACGCAGACGATAGCCCGAATTCCCACCAAAACATAATTATTTTTTTTGGCCCATTTACAATGTTCCTTGAAATTTGCATGCAGATTTATTCCGTGGTATTTGCATTAAGTCGACAAACAAGCAAAAAGTATGCGAAAAGAATTAATCTCCTTTGCGCAGGGGTAATAAAGTTTTGTAAAATATCAAGCTCAAGGGTTTTTTCAGCCCCAAACACCCTCCACTGGCGTACGTCTTTGCCCCCGATCCAAATTAATTGATCATTAGGTAAATTTAATTAGAACAAGCACAACCATCTTTTGATAAAAATGTACAATACTAACGACGTTAGAGATGATAGACAGCTTCTAAAAATTATTCAGCAAAGGTAGATTTCCCAAACCGAATTTTTCTCCACTAAAAATGCACTCGATATTTGGAAACACATACGTATGCGTTGTGAGAGTACATTTCTGCGATGAAGCAAGTCACATCTGAAAATAGAAATCGAATGGCAGACGAAACCTGCTCCCATATGTTCTCAGAAATATCACGACCATGCAGTAGCAACTTCACAATTTGTCAGATAGTTTGGTTGAACCATTCACACCGCCTATTTCCTGTTGCCTGATAATTCGATTGACGTGCTGAAAGAAATGCCTCTGTCAGCAGGGCCGATCCTTCCATTAGGCCAGGGGTCGGCAATCTGCGGCTCCAGAGCAGCATGCGGCTGTTTACCTCCTCTAAATTGTCTGTCTCTTGGTTTGACAAAAGTTGCAATTTAAATTTGCATTTGATTTTTGATTACAATTAAGTTGATTTAGCCCTCCTATGGAGTCGCATGAAGAATAAAATGGTATCAACGCTTTTTGGCTCCTCACCAGTTTTTATGCTGGAAGATGAAGCAGAATGACTCTTGTGTAAAAAAAAGTTGCTGACCCTGCACTAGGTCAATTAGGTGCTCGTCTAGAGTGCAGCCTTGAGGGGGCGCAGAATCCGCAATTTTCTTGGTTTCCATGCCCCAATTGCTTGAGTTTAACGTGTAACGGGGGCGTAAATATTGAAGCTTGCCTACAGCGCAGAAATGTCTGGGGTCGGCCCTGTCTGTCAGCAAGGTAACTGTTCGTTCGCTGACTGAGAAGGTCGCAACCGGGTCCATGGAATCCACCACGGTGTTACTTTATTGCCATTATTCGCCACTCTGAGTTGTTTCCGTCCCCATACCAGAGCAACTGATGACGCTACATCTGCTTTAAATCGCCGCCGCTCTTCATTCATATCCCCTGTGAACTTCGGGAGATCTCGAAGCAAGGTCGATACGCTGTTTACATCGATTTTCACATCCTTGTCCACCAGGGACTCCCACTTAATCGGCATGACCTTCAAATACAGCACGTTGGTGTGGGGCCCGCTGGATGTATCAGACGTAAGTTTCAGACCACCAGGTGGTGACCGATCAAATTTCCTGATCCCCTTTTGACACGAACGTCCAACACTGATAGGAAGAGGAACGAGTTACTTGAACTACGCAGAAAGCAATGAATGATCGTTGTTGACCCAAAGAATCTCGGCACCTGGTATTCTTGTGCACATCCATGTGTTGGAAGAAAGTGTTCATGATGCAAAGTGCGTTGTTACAGCACAGTTTCAGCAGGAGCCATCCTTGTGATTCACGTCAGGTTAACCATGTTCGCCAATCACACCTTTCCTGCTTCCATACCCTACTAGCATCATTCCAAGGGTGTGCAGTGAAGTCTCTCAGAAGGATCGTGGATTTCTTAGCCTTAATCTTTCGCATAACATCACTAATTTGCGACACGAATCCGGGGTAGTTTGCACTCGAGTTTAGGCCGTATGCTTGTATTAACTGCAGGGAGTGGTCTAGCAACTTCAACCTTCTCAGCCTGGGCAAACTTTGCTGGTTCAACACCAGAGTAAAAGAGTTTCCACCTATCGTCCATCTCAACATTGTTAGAGCCACGACGTTAAGTTGAAGAGACGCCAGCAGGGCTTCCTCGACCATTTCACGCTATTTTCCTGTGAGTCAAATGATGTTCCAGTTTCCAGTCAATGGTTTATGGCAAGATTGCCGTTTGCGCGTGCCTGTCAAGTCGCCCTGAGTTGAAGCACTCTCTGCTGACACCATTCGCCTCCCCAGGTGCATATCAGGAGCAACGTGGGGCTTCCACTTAAGAATTGCTGACGAGGTAGACCATAGTGAATATTTGGTAAAATCGTTTCGAGTTTGCAACATTTCATCATCAAACGCCCCGTTTGCGAACATCAGATATTGTGCTGTGTAACGAATACAAAGAAACAACATCAATTTTATAAACATGCTTGACATACCGTTCCCTGTATTACCAGAGGCAATGGCAAGGGAAGAAGTGGCGTAATAATGACTAGTAGGCTTGATCGATATCTCCACAAAGCAGCCAAGAAACCCATCATGACAAAAAAATTAATAGAAACAGCAACTTTGTCGCAACTGAAAGTTTCATCTCGAGAGTTAGCAAGCACGCTAACAAGATTGTGATAGATTTAATCTATCAGGTCAAAATGCCGCATTTACAAGTAACAACCTAAGTCATGAAAAGTATCAATTGAAGAAACTTGCGTCTTTATCCTGTTAGGGCCCACCATTACCACATTTTTGCCCAAGTTTGCAACGCCATAACTTGCCAGACAATTCAGACAGAGAGCTGTTCAAATCCTCTACCCGATTCGGCAAGTCTTCTAGTTTTGATTTTAAAAAAATGTTTCATTTGGGTTAGGGTTCTCGTGGAGGGACGTCACAAAGTAGGGGTGTTTTCGAAATTTTGACCAACTTTGACTGGCCTTGGACGCCAATCCAATGAGCCAACATTTTGGCTCAAACGTGTTTGGAAGCTAGATAATCATCCGCGTCTACAGAGCCCTTAATTGACCTTCTAGCAATATCTGGAACCAAAGTTATGGCTCAAAATCTCCGTTCTGCACAAAAATCTAAACACTGCATCAGTCTCCCACTGGCGGTTGGTGCGACTCGCAATAAATCGCCGCGAGAAAATGCTAGAGAGCTATTCGAACCCTCGAAAGACTCGTGAAGTCTTCTAGTTTGCACTGAAAAAAAAGCTTTTGAGATTTGGGTTTGGGGTTTTCGGTGGGTGTCGTTAGAAAGAGGGTAGGTTTTGACTTTTTTGGTTTTTCTTTTATGACGTCATCACCGGGCAATGAGACAAAATGGTGGCTCAAAGTTTGGTTGTATTCTAGGCTGTAAAATGAAGCTTTAGAGTCCTAGATCGATTTCCTGGCGTTTCGTGTGCCCAAGTTAGGGCCAGAAGACCCCAAATCATTGGGGAATATGCTAAGTAATGTCAGGGGATTTCCCTAATTAATTTTTGCTTATTTTGCCATAACTTTTGAACCATAAATGCTTGAAAGTCCATCAAACCCTCCAAAGACTCGTGTTGTAGCCTAGAATCAAAAAAACTTTGAGCCACAAAATCGGCTTGATTTTTCAACTCCAATGACATGACGTCATCATCCAAATGTAAACAAATATGCATAAACATCCTCTCATAATGTAAACATCAACAAAAAATCCCGAGATCTCAAGCTAAAAATTTTTTTTGCAGTCTAAACTGCGCAAGTCTTCACGAGTCTTTAGAGGGCTTGGACAGCTCTCTAGCCTATTCTGGCGGCGAGTTATGGCCACATCCAAACTGGGTGTTATACACCCAAGGTTAGCGTTTGAAGGGGTAGAAATTCTGACCACTTTTTGTTTTTTGTGGCATAATTTTGGTTCCAGATATGCTAGAAAGCAAATCAAGGGCTCTAAAGACTCGGATGATAGTCTAGTTTTCAAAAAAAAAACAAACTTGAGCCAAAAATTGGCCTATTAGATTGACTCCTAAGGCCGGGTAAAGTAGGCCAAAAACACCCCCACTTGTGAAGCACCCCCAAGAGAACCCAAAACTGAAAAACATTTTTCCAGTCGATACTAGATGTCTTGCCGAATCCATAGATGTTTTGCACACCTCTCTAGCTCTAGCCACTGGCGAGTTATGGAATTACAAAGTTTGGTCAAATAAGTGGCCGCTGTGGGCCCAAAAAGGATTTATACCTGATTTCCAAACCCTATGATGTAAGAAAATCTTTCTTGAGTATATCCAGTAACACAGCTCTTCTGTGCATTTGCCTATTGGTTTTATTATGAATTGTAATTCGTTAACAACTTGAATTTTTCTTCTTGATGAAAGAAACAAAGTCGTTTTCTCGGTCTCTAATGTTGCGGTAATGGCCCAAGCTGAGCTAACGTGTTGGTTTGAGCGGCACAAAGTTTAGGCCACAATGCTAGATAAGCTGTCTAAAACAGGCGTGTTTGGACTTGTACAGTATATTAAACATAAGTCAGTGTGGTCCAACTACAGGCCCAGGCCTGAAGTAAATTGCATTTCTGCTGGCTTGGATGAAACTGCAATGCTCTTGTTGCATTGTAAATGCAGGCTACCAGGGTTGTCTTGCGCATTTCATTAAAAATAACAAATTGTGAATACCGCTTGAAACAAGACAGAGAGCAGAGGTAAAACTTCCAGCAACTGACGTATCCACAAAATAAAAAAATATTCATGTAATACATTCATGTGATACAGCTGTGCCAGCCTGAACAAAACCCTTAGTCTTCCACCCTCTTTCATCCTGGCTATCCTGCATTGTATTTCCACTTTGCCAATTAAAGCAAGAGATTACAACCTGAATGTTAATCGAAAAACTAGCCTCTCATAGATAATATAAATTTATTGAAAGCTATTATCCGGCACCTGTAAAAACTGAAAAGTCCACTCCTGCTTCGGATCCGGTTTTTATTCAAAATTTAGACTCCGGTTCCTGCTCCGGCAAAAATGCAAACTCTGACCGGATTCCACTCCGGCTCCATGTTCACCTCTGGCTTGCACTCGTGTGATCTACTCCCGTGCTGGCTTCGGTCAAAGGTTGTTGGCATGCCTCACTAATGAACCTAGATGCACCAACTCCATTGGAGCAAATTGGTCAAGGTTACCTTAAGAAGGAACTTTGTGTAGGAATTTTGTTTCACCACAGGTAACCATGGGTCAGTTTGGGCAAATTGTCGTTCCCAATCGAAAACTACAAAACGTGTGCACATTTCGATAGGACTGCCGGAAAGAGCGTCTAAAAAATGCAACTACTGAAAGAACCAGCGTTCTACATGAACGTTAATTATTTCTATACTTAAGTTGAAGAACCGTTTGCCCAAACTGGGCAGAGGTTACCTGAGCAGGTAAAAATGTACGATGTCATGGTGTTGGACTATAGACTGCAGAGAATTTCTGCAATGAGTCAGCAAAGATGGATTTCCCAAACTGAAACATTTTGATTAAAATTACACTCGATATTTGGAAACGCATTTTCTACGAAGACGCAAATCAAATCTAAAAACAGAAATCGAATGACGAATGGCAGAATCACTGGACTAAAGTCTCCGACTGGCTATAGTCTAACATAAATGAAGGATAAAGTCAGAGAAGCCTCGACCACAGGCATCCCACTGATATAAATTTGCAATGAATTGCAATTTGCTACTATTGTGTAATAATATCAATGACACACTCACTTATATTCCTTTTTTGAGTTTTAAATCTTGTGAATCTCTTGTTTCATACATCGCTTCATTGGACATGTCCCGCAAGTTGCCTAGTTTGTATAAAATGGCCCGTAGATCAAAATTATTTGGACCACGCTGACATAAGTAATGGCGCTAGGTGTGGATCGCCAACTGTATGAAACCGCTGTCAGACAAGCCTTGGAGTCAGGCAGAAAGTCAATGAGTTTTGCTGTGAAACAGCTGCTGTATTTGCTGATGATATTCGTTCATTAACACCAGTTTTTGGTAATAATAAATTTCGTTTATAAAAGTCGCTTTTTCTGTGAAGTTCCAGCCAATGATGCTACTTAAACGGATTTGTGCGCATTCGAATCTATCGGACCAAATGTGCGTGAAAACGGTGTTGCAACCTTTCATACAGGCAAACGTTTATAACCCTAAAGACGGGCAAAACCACGGTTGAGGTCGTTCAGAAACAATTTAGTCACGTAATGCATGATACATTCGGTCGCCGTGATCAAAATTATTTTGCCGTTAAATGACCACATTTCGTGGGAGCTTGCTTGAACGTGAAATATTCGTAGCTTGTATAAAATAGAGCTGTTGACAATATTCGTAATTTGCGCATTTTCTGGTGTACTAAATGACATTTCATTTTACCAAACACAAAGTGATTCATACTTTTCTATCAAGGAACTACAACAGTACTCTCAGTATTTACGGGCTTTCACCGACCATTTTCGAGTGCCAGGCACTGAACCTGTGGTTGCAAAAGACCTGCGTTTGGAACACCGTCTTATTCAGAAGGTTTACTGCCCAAAACTTCATTTATTCAAGTACGCTACATGGGTCTTAAAAGAATAATGTAAAGCGTTACACAACCGTCACAACGCAACAAAATCTTTAAGCATGGTGCCCAGAAATATTGCATCAAATCTCAGAGCAGTTCTGATGTTAGAGGTCGTTACGTGACAATAGGTTATTAGCTTGTTTTCAGTATTTTCGTTTTTTCTCGAAAATTGTTAACATTGATAAAATTTATTGCCGATTTGTTTTCATTTATTCTAATTTCCACTGACAATTGGTTACTTTTTGCATGATTGCTTTCAGGGCTGCGGAGCTCTTGCAAAAATGAAGTGGCTCCAGCTCCGGAGTTCTCTCATTTCGTAAGCATGGCTCCCACTCCGGAGCTGTGTTTTTTATAACATGGCTCCGGCTCCGACTCCGCTCCTGTTACGGCTGTGCTTTGTTGATACACTTTAAAAATTTCGGTATCCCTAGTGTTTTCTTGTAGCAAGTGAGCGTGTTATTCCAACATATTTTGAACTAATCTTAAACACTGCTACCACTACCAGGCCTGCGTAGTCGGAGTCGGAAGGAGTTTGGTTTAGAGTAGTCGGAGTCGATAAAAATTATTTTTAAAAATCCGACTCCGGGCTGATCTTCTGCTCGCCGATTGTGAGTGTTTGTGCCACACAAAAGTGTGTAAGCGTCCCAATTTGCGTTTTTGTACAAGGACCTACTCTCGCAAAATGCGCAAACATGCGCTACGCTGGTGTTGCGCTGCGCTGGTGACTGACTTGTCCACACCACATTCGGCAGTAATTCCATAGTCTGATGTGACTAGAACAAGTTCCAACTTTAAATAAAAACGAATTGTGACTTTAACCCTGGTAGAACAGACCCTCGGATTTCGCCGCAGTGACCTATTTTGATCAAATTAATTAGTCGCGCAGCATGAACGAACCATGACAACTGTCAGTGCGCAGAAAGGATCCGGAGCCGGTGCTGCTAAATCAGCTATGTCCAACCCAAATGGCTTACTGGCCCAAAACGTGTGTCACTATCTTAACTAGGGCCGCACACTGAATGACATATTATTGAGGGCAGCACATTGAATGGCTTACTTTGATCTTAGCAAACTAAATTTAGCTTAAACTAATATACTGAAAGTGTGCGAACCTAACTGCAATGGTAACAGACGTGATAAAGTGGTACTGAGGACCACCTGCATCAAAAATGTCAAATTCAAGATTATCAAAACAAGGACAGGTTGTCAGTATGTGGGATACTTTTACTACAGCGAAAACCTAAACTGGGCCGCACAAAACCCTCGACTGGGCCGCGGGTTGGACATAGCTGTGTAAAATTAACCACCAGGTCCGGCATCCAGCTAAATTTTTAAAACAGCTCCGGCTCCGGCTCCACCGAAAATGACCGACTCCGGGGCTCCCAGTTCCGGCTCCGCAGCCCTGATTGCTTTTTGTATTGTTTCTGATTAGTAGTTGAATGATATGAAACAATGCCTCAGTGGAAGTCGCACAACCTGTTTTACGACAGTGGCTGCAAATTTTATACTTTGATTCATTGAATCAATCAAAGTATAAAAAATGCAGCCATTGTCGTAAAACAGGTTGTGCGACTTCCACTGAGACACAGGGATACATTGGTGCCATAGGCGCCAAAGCGTTCATTTTCCATTCACTAACACGCAGAAGATTAACATATTTCAACACAAAGTTTTCGTATTAAATAATCATAGTTTTTTATGTACAATCCATTTCAAACAAAAAATTAATGCCTAATTAGCTTAAATGAGGATATAGCTGTTAAAATGAAAATGAACGTTAATAAATCCGCATTGGCGATTAGGCAAACAACACTGTAGCTGCCTTTTTTAAAGTGTTTTCTCATAAAGGCATGGCATCATTGTCAAGCTTTAAAGCTTTGGTTATGCATATGCTTCTAAATGATTTATATAAAACTTTTTAAAAACTGCAGATCAGATAACGAAAACGATTTGAGGAGCAATTCAAATCAACAAATGCTGAACAATCTGACAAGCAGCAAAACAAGTCTTCGCAAAGGCGGCACAGTTGAATCGTTCTCGCTCGCGCCAAAATTTTGTCGCAAGAAGCTATGATCGAACATAACTTCTGAAAGGACTTAGCTAGAGAGTCATCGAAGGTATCCGCGAATCCGTAAGACAATCCCGCACATTTTGAGGTAAGTCGCACTCACATTTGACGTCATTATGGCGTCGTTTCAGGGGATAAAACATTTTTCGCGTAGGCTACAAAACCTAATTGCGTCCATGCAGTGGGCTACAGAGCCTAAACCAAACATGTTGGAAACAAACGTTCTAGATAAAAATGTTTGTGAAGACCTTACCTTTGCAATTATGATGAAAAAAGGTGAAACTTCTTTTGGTGGATGGTCAAAGGGGGAAAAAAACATGGATTTCGGGGCATTTTGAGGTTCAAGCCACTTTTCTGCGAGTCAGCACCCACCGCCCCCACCAAACTTGCAGAAAAGGTGTCTTTGGGTGTCTTCCAAATTCCCATCAAATTTCAAGCCGAAATATTGACAGGAAAACTTTTTTCTCGAATGAAATTAAAAATCCGCTAGGTGGTCGAGCTATTTTCTGGATCTGTTTTTGACCATAACTCCCAAACCGTTTAGACTAGCAGCCTGCCCAAGGTCTCCAAAGCTTCAGAATAGCTCCTAGAACATTTTAAGTCACTCATCAAGTCACTAACCCTTGTATTTTGTTCTCTGGTCCCCAAAACTTGATCTGGAAGTCAATTTTCCCAACCTACTTGTTTAGACCCCTTGATTTCCCCCCAAAACAGCCCAACGCAACTTTTTCTGAGCACGTGATGTTCTTGGGTAATCCGGCGGTCGGTGAAGCGCAAAAACCGGATCGAAATGGCTTAACGGGATGCGGGGAACGTGTTTTTTGATTTTATCCGAAAATATCCTAAAATTTAGTACGGCAACTTAACAAACATGGATGTTTCTCAAAAAATTTTAAATATAAAGGTATATTTTTGTCAAGTTCATTGGATTCCCTGCTGTTTCTTGCATCAAGGATGTTCTCTGGCTCTCTAGGCCGATCGGTTCAGGAGTTATGGCTGATCATAGCTTCTGCACCAAACTTTTGGCGCGATCGAGACTTAAAGGGTTAAAAATATGAAACTGCACACTGACTGAAAATAACGAAACGCTCATACAGGGTTTGAACACAACCAGTTCATTCACAAAACTCTGTTAATTTTCACAGCACGGTTCATCTGGTTGCGTCTGATGGACAACGTGGAAACCAGACGGCTACAGGAGAATGAAACGAGCTGAACTTAGTGGAAGTAAAACATCTTTCATTACTGATAAAACAACATTAGCCAGGTTTACTATCAGCAAGAACAAACACTTGATCAGTTCATGATCAAATGAAAAGTCGAAAATATTTACACTTTGACACCCGACCGGGCCCTAAAACCTTAATAAAAGCTTCAAAAGCAGTTAGTGATCATGTAAAATGATTTGTGCTCTCATAAAGAAGTTTAGACAGTTTTATTTAAAATAAAGTTATACGACATTTCTCTTGCGTGTGTTTTACCTTTTCCCAAATGAAGTGTCGAAGATAAAATATTTTTAATTCCAGCATTATTGTCTCAGTTTGATAATGCTGAACAAGTCATTCTTAAGTTGTGAAGATGGTTAGTAAATCTTTCATCGCAAAAGTAGACAGGTCAATTTAGAAGTGCTGTAACCAACAAGACGCAATTAAGCGTCTTCTGTGTTGGGTATAGCCTATGATTTCATCTTTGTTGTTTGTCTACAATATGCTAATATTGTACTGTAAACGTGGGTTTATAATTTCTTTGCTGTCAGTTAGAAACAGAAAAAATGTAGTATGTTTTGAATCTAGCAACTCTGATTTTTCTCACGTATTCTCAAAACATCCAAAAAGCTAATCAAATGCATAGATCTGAAAATAAATTTTCATTCTTTCAAAAAAATGAACTTCATAGATGAAAAACTTTTACTGTAAACAACCAAAACATGCGTCACTTATTTTTAGAATTTGAAATTCCAAGGTGGTGCACTCTATTTCCTGTGGATGTAGTATATTGACTTTGTAGCATTATAAGATTGAAATTTTAGAATTGTGAAGGACTAATTTTTCGTTTGGATATAGAGAGCATTTTGCCCAATATTATGCGTTATTCTACAGACGGTTTTTGTACCAATATTTCACTTTGTTAATCTTCATTTGCTCTTCGAATATAGAGAGAAACTACCTTGGTGCAGAATTTTTTTTCCTGTATTACCTACCGTACTGATGATAGAATTATCAGTGTTAAAAGCCATTGTTTCTAACTTGCACTGCGGTAGGGCAACGTGTCTACAAAAATGCAAAAAGTGCATATAACTGAGTTGATCTTTGTTTACAGTTTTAGTTGTATTGCGAATACCTGTGCTTACGTTGTTAGTATAGAAAATTTGCTTAAAATAAAATTGCAAGATAGAAAATTGTAGTTAGCGTGAAAAGTCTTGTTCCATACTCCACAGTTATATAAGTAGCCCGATGAAGCATATAAAATTCTAATATGCAAGTGTTAACCGTAGCTTTTCTTTGGGTAGAAATATGTGCGTGTTACAATCAACCAAATACGAAATAACACACGAAGCCTTTGTTTATTTCACCACGACGAAAGTAGTCAAAATAATTATCGTTGGGCATTTTAGGTATGAAAAATTCAGGACATTCCAGTGTTGAAAGATATCTTTCCTTGGTAAACGATATTTCGTTTTCATTTTTAATTTTAAACAGGTTCTTAAGTAGAAGTCAAAACCTGCAGGCTCTTTGAATCAAGTGATCTTTTTTCATGATAATTCCTTGCAAAAACACTTTTGGTAAAATCTATATTGTCTTTTTGAAAGTAAATGACGAGATGGGCGTCGGAAGGGGGTCAGGTGGGGCAAGGCCCTCCGTGCCCCCTGGATTTTGGAAATTTCAACAAAAAAGGTTGTTTTCTTAATTTCGAGTGGGAAAAAACAAATTTCACCACTTTTGGCATCCGCCTGGAAAAATTTTAGAAAAATCCCCTAGTGCCCCCCTTGGAAAAATCCTTCCGACCCCCATGAATAACGATGCATAGCGACGTAGACGAAACATTCAGCTGATGACAAAATGAAATATTCCGCTACGCTGTTGTATGCACCTTAAATTTTTGTGATGTTACAATGCCGCAAGTCGTCACTGGTCACGGTAAATGTACATTTTCTTTAAACCTTTGGTCGTTTTGATAAATCGGTCTATTCAGCGGAGAAAAGCAGTCGAAGTAGCGTTGACGCAGTTTCATGTCAACTTTTTAAGACCAAACAGCAAAAGTTCGTACTGGAAACAGTTACCATCAACTTTGATGGCAGTGAAAAGTGCTTCTTAAACTGAAAGGGAATGATGATACGCCGATGGAAATTTGATGGACCTGAAGTACTTATTTCGTGCTAATTTTGTTACTTTTTATTTTATTACGATGTGGAATTAACACCTAACAAAGCTCTTCTTCATCGTTTGAGCCAGTTCTTGTATTCCATTGCTAAGCTGCACTAGACCTAGGCACAGGTGTTCAGTAGCCATTTGATTGTCTCGTAATCCAGAAACGTCAGTCCATCCACTCCATGGGGACGTCGATGGATTGGACAGTGAAGGACAACATGGTCAACTGGCTGTTCTTCTGCCCCACACTCACAAGCCGCAGAATGCGCCATACCCTACTTGTGTAAGTAGGAAGCGTCCATTCCAAATGGGTGTGTGCCGATGTTGAAGTACAGAATCTGGTAGTGCACTCCAACCACTCCGCTTTTCAACGGTCATCCGCCCAGAGCGCTGCATTTCTGTTGTTGTCATCAGATGAAGTGATGAGTTGCTGTACGACGAGTACAAATAGTTGCCTCGAATTGAGATGCCATGTATACTCGCCTGGCGGACGGGTGAGAGCTGAGTGGAGTAGATGTCCAGGCTCCATGGCACGGCGTGCTAGAGACAGTGTAGCATAGGCGTACGGGAAGGCATTTTACTGGGGGGGCGGAAAAAATTTGCCCTGAAACTAACTTTTTAGTTTAATCCGAATGGGGCCTGAAACCTTATGTAAATCTGTTCTATACAGTTGAATTCGTTTATAACGGCCTCCTCTGTAACGTCAATTCTCCGATAACGTTACCTTTTTGTTGGTCGTGATGGCATCTTTTATATGCATTTCAATTCGCTTATAATGTCAATTCGGCAATAACGTTCTTTATGCAATCCCCTAGAGATGCCGTTGTAGGCAAATTCTGTAGTTACCTTAATCGTTAACTCAAGGGGTTGCAGTCCCTTGCTTGTTGTGTTTTCCCAGACAAGAAATGTTACGGTAATTGCTTTTACTGATGCAAATATGTACGCGACTTCGATGACGCAACGCAATGTTTTCAAAGCGACGGTTCCGGATCGTATTGTCTGACTCCCTAAACCTGCCTGTGTTATCGCTGCTGTGCACTTGAGCAAAGCACTTAAAGACGTGCACTCAAAGGAGCCAAGCAATCTGCACGTCCGTGCTAGCCGCTTATAAAACTCCTGTTAATCAAAAAAATCTATCATCTTAACACCCTGCACCTCTACCCAGCGCAAACTCGAAAACGAACAAAGAAAGAGCTACCGAATTCTTATATCAAGCTGTTGAACTACCGACATCCGATTGTTCGATTTTTACAGAAAACGAGAGCTTGGTCCAGATCAAAGTCACTATAAGCAATCACAACTTTGGTCCAGATTACAAACTACACTAGCCCAAATTACACGGATCACCAGG
>Ga0210059_1007245_pt1 | contig 17669 bp, 5 predicted proteins | sample Ectturendosymbi2_FD_188042 | JGI IMG/M metagenome (GOLD analysis project Ga0210059, IMG submission 188042) | Ecteinascidia turbinata endosymbiont from Florida, USA - Sample 2 (SPAdes) (version 2) | ecosystem: Host-associated > Tunicates > Ascidians > Unclassified | place: Key West, Florida... | reverse complement strand
CAAAACAATATCTGGCTTGTCGATTGACATGAAGTATGAATTTGACATCCGTGGCAAGCCGCGATAAGGTGATAGCCATCTGGTTACGCTACGAGAAATCAGTTTTTGGAACTCTACATCCACAAAGTTACAATAGTCTTTTTACTCTTCTTTGCGAACTGTGCAAATGCAACCACACGTAGTTCACTTAGCTTCAGAATAATTTAGTTTTTGATCGCGCGGCGCGAGTGCGCGACCGCATTTTTGCACCCCTAGATTCGCTATAATTACTAGAAGCTTCTACACTAAGTTATGTACAACACACTGATCACCGTATCACGGTTCATCAGCAAAGCTAGTACAGTATAATGGTCTCAGCAGTCCGCACTCTAATGCCAAGGTCATTCAGATACTGAAAAAGATTTACCACTGTTATGTAACGATTAATGTGAAAGCCTTCCCGCCTTTTCAGCCGAGAATTAACTCAACAACAATATAGATTAATTACAAAACTCGCAGGCCCTCCCACAAACTAAGCTACGCCACCATCTCGTATCTTGTTTCAGTTAAGTAGGAACAGCTTACTGCATGCAAAAAATGTATCATAGCCAGTGACGTAACTGACGGAAGGCAGAGGGGCGAAATGCCCCCCCCCGGCAATCTAAATGTGAAAACCGGACCGCCACCTTCAGTGAAATTTCGGTTTTAATATTCCTTCGGTTTTCAGTAGGTTGTTGTTTTTTGAGTTATTCGAATTATTTTCCGGTGATTTAGGGTTTTAGCATAGCTATCCACATCCGGATTTACCATCGTTTCTCAAGTTTTTTCCGAGTGTTGGCTAGTGGGCCCTGTACAGTGGCCAGTGGGCTCTTTTCAGCTACGTTTTCCACCCTGACTCAAAGCTCTAGTTACGCCATTGATTATAGCTATGAAAAATAAGAATGCAAAAAGGAGGATATTTTCGAATGTTCCCAGAGAATATTTCATTTCTCATGAAAAAGGTGGACATGTACTTCAAAAAGAGGGCGTATGTTAGCCGTACCTAGCAATGCTCCTCATATCCGACTTGTGCAAATCTGAGTAAAGCAGACGCAAAATCTTCCAGTAACGAGTAGAGACGTAAGCTAACGTGTTCTTCGTGGCTTGGCCTTGTATTCACTAGATTCAGATACCTGACCGACTTTCAGGAAACCAATAAGTGTAATAGTTGTTTCGTCACAGTATAAAATGTTCCTCAAGTGAAATACTGCTGTTTGGCCGACCGATATAATTTCTTTTATATAATTAATAGCGTCTATTAATTATAATCAATAGCGTCTACGAACAAAATTTTCTCGCTAAAAATGACTAAGTGGCACGTGCATGTCGCACATATGGCTAAACACATGACCATGGTGGGGGGCCCTGGGCCCGGGCTCCTTGGGCCCCCTCCTAAATCCGGCGCTGAAGGCAGAGAGATTTACCGTTTGTAGCATCTCTTCAAAATTATATAGCAAAACGCTCCAACTGCAACTCACAGTGAGAATATTTGCATTTTTGCCATTTTTCATTAACGCATTGTTTATTGAAATAAATCAATCAAATGGTAGGTTGATGGGTCCTTGTTGTTACGTATAAGTGCTTGGTAGCAAAATCTGGTCAACAAAACTGCGAAGTTAACATCAGTATACACATGCTTGTATAAATTTTTTGTTAAAACGGTTTGTTCCTTTTGGGTCCGCGTTTGATGTTCGTGATTTTTACCATTAAACGCATTAAAATATTTCTTTTAGTTTTTGAGCCTGGCGTAAAATTCAATTTTAAAATTTCGAAAACAGCCAAACAGCTATGTCCGCATTATTTTCTACGCTTCAACCTTAAAAGTTAGGAAAATATTTCTGAGCCAGTGCAAAAACATGCCTTACATCATGCACTTTGGCAGATGAGTTGTATGTTCTGTGACAACAAAAAAAAATCTCATGAAATGTTTATAGATACAAAACTTGGCTTGTTTTTCCTTTTAATGATAGTTGAGATCCATTGAAAAATGCTGACATCGTTCAGCTGTTTGGGTGTTAAAGAGCAGAGTTCACAAGTGTAGGACCGGTTATTGAGGGAACCACAATCAGCCACGAATTTAGACAGCAGCTAAGAGAGCATAAAACGTTTGTTCTACAGCCTTTTCAAGGAAAAATAACAATGATTAAAAATTTAAATAAAATCAGATAAAACGTTACACGTAAAGGGACATGACCCATTCACAGAAATTTAAATGTTTTATGGCAGTGAACTCGAATTGACAAGCACAACAAGAAAACTATCTCAGAAAAATTCAAGGTATCAGTCACTTGTGATAAAATAGTCGTGGTTCTCATCAAAAATGTATTGATACAAAGCAAAACTTCTCAGGATTGAGTCATTCAAGAATGTTGCACAAACTGTGTTTCACCAAAATTGAAAAGATAAGTTATATAAAAATGAAGACTGTTTAATATTTTGACCGTTAATTCTTTTACAATTTTCATCAGTTTCACAATCTTACTTGCAAAATGCTGTCTCTTGCGGCTCTGTTGGTGGTAATTTCCACGTCAAAACACGTGGTGTACAAGTCAGACGGTGAATTGAAAGCCCATCTCCAAACGAATGTGTAGTATCCTTGGTTAAAATAAATTGATTAAATGAGACACCACACCAACAATTAGCAATAAAGCAATTCGGTATTGTGTGCATCACTCATCAAATCGCATATCCAGTTCCACCAAAACACATTTCAATGAAATTGCCACGCCTTGAATAGATTTCCTCTACTTGGCCGAAAAAACTTGGTTATGTTGCAGCACTAAGAATTAATGGCCTCGCCATTGGACTTGTGATAGTGAGCTGGTGTCGAATTTCTCATGGCAAAGCGATGCAGACAGCTAGTAAGAAACGTATGTAGAATCCTTGAACCGCTTGCAGTGGCTCAAACAAAAGTCGGTTAAAATCTGTTTCCACATATGTGGTAGACCCTTGTTTACGACCTAGGGCGGATTCAGCCAGTAAATTTTGGGGGGCGATTTCAGTAATACTTGGTGGTCATGTCTCATAACGGCTTCGCAACTGTAAGAGGAATGAAGTATACTTCACAACACCGCTGTGGCAAAACAATGGACGACAAAATGGCTTTATATCGCGAATGCTGTTTTCCAAATTGTAAAAAATCAAGGTGATTAAAGTTACTTTCGTAGGTTTTAGTGGGGCGATCGCCACTTCCTAGATCCGCCCCGGTTTACCACAGAGTTTTTTGGCACAACTAATCTCATTATAGGACCATTAGGCATCGCTGTATTAAGATCGCGGAGCCAATTAAATGAGACTTCATTATCGCACTGAATTGCTTTGTGGTAAGTTTGGTAGGTTTATCTAAAAGAATACTTGCAATTTTTTCAACGCAATGGAACTAACGTCACGCAAGAAGAAAAATCAACCAGAGACTAATTGATTGCTGAAACGATTCAATCGTCTTTACCGTTGTTTCAATTATCAGTTATATAACCAGGTACGATGCAAGAGTTTTTAAAATGGCTGAGTCACGGAAAGTCGCTCTCTGGGTTTATATAAAAATGACGAAGACAAGTAACCTTCAAAACTTTTCAACTTCTTCACTAACATGTTTTTGTAGTATAAATATGACTTCTATGCAAATGCGCACAATGAAATCATTGTCTCTTCCCAACTAATGCCTTGTCAAAAAGTTTTTGAAAAATTATTATTTAAAGCTGTATGGACGTTAAATTGGATAAAAATAAGCACATGTATTAAAGGGCAAAAAGTCTCAGTCATATTCGTGATGTTCTTGATTTCAGCAAGTTTGTGATGCTACAGTCATTTTCAGCAGACAATCGTAGCATTTCATTCAAGTATTTGACTTTATTTATTATCTCACGGCTAGTGATCAAAGTAAGCAGATACATTTTGATACATAATCACACTGGAGGTCTTTTTTCTTGTCGGCTTTGAAACAGTCCTTTTGTGCAAAATAATCGCTTACATTCAGAGTTACCACAAACTTGAATGGCCTCTAGCAAGGTCTAAAATGCGATTTGATTTTGCCGACCTTTGTGATGACCGCGTTCGTATTTTTCAAGCATATGGTCTTGTTATCAACTTTTGTACTTTGTATTTATGAGCTCAGGAAAACACAGCATCTCATACAGTAAACAATTTTGATAAAGTTTTAAATTCGAAGCTTTTCAATAATATGTATTTTAACTGAACTTTTGCTCCTCGAAAAAATGTTGTAGTGCACAATCCTGCACAAAACGATATTTCACTGACCCGTACTTAATGCAACCATGCTAGTCTTTATTGAAATGCTACAACCCACTGGCATTTCAGAAATCAAGATATTTACTGCATATTTACAAAAAAATAAAAAAAGATGATTGTCAGGAATCAAGCTTAAATCAAGCTTTAAATCAAGCTTTATGCTACTGCTTCCATTGCAATAAAGCTTGATTCCGTGAACTATAGCTCCTGTAGTGGAATCACTTTGTAGTAAACCAACACATTAAATAAAACATTGAGCCATTCATTTAAGGTTGCACCTGGTGCCAAGTCCACTGGAACGTTAAAACTGTAGGTTCCAAGAGACTTGTCAGTGTTTTGACAAAAATGAGGAGCATTTTGATATCCTGGCTTGGGATAAGTGCTCGATTGGCTATTCGCTGCTCCAGTCGGTGATGTACCCAGGTCCGCAACGAGAAACTGCTTATAATAAGCGACTGTTTCCATGGTATCGACCCCTGCTCCTTGCCTGCCACGGTACACTGCGTTGCCGTTGTCAGGAATATATACGTTGGTGCAACCCGCATCAGCTCCGTGATTCTGTAAAGAGCAAGTCGCGACTGTTTCATGAAATGCGGTTGTGCACAGAAAAAAATTTTACCAAGTGTTTATCAGTCAACCGTTAGGAAAAATACTGTTCAATCGCGGTGGTGCGTTGGAGATTTACAAAATTAATCAAATGTTTGACTTTACGTAATAATTAATCCACTTGGCTTTGAGTTTTGGGACAGTCCACGTGCGTCTTTCCAAGATCTTAGAGCAGGCCTGGACAACTCAGAAAGCTCGAAGGGCCAAACTGACCAACACGAATTTCCGTGGGCCGCAAAATCTGTTTCATTTTGTTGTGGTTTGGCAGAAATTCTGCAACGACATTTAATTTATATCCGAAGTCGGGCTGTTGCATTATTTTCTGCAATTGCGAAAGTTCTCGCATGCCGTATGTTGTGCGGGCCTGTCTTAGAGAGTGACCTAAGGTGCCTGTGAATGAAAATTAATTTGTTATTTCTTCATATATGTATATCCTTGCAACTCTCTTTCATGGGTAAACGATTTAAGTTTTCTGATAAGGCATGTTTGTGTTGAAGTTATCAGGTTGTTTTGGTTGTAATATTCTGCCGATGTACACATGTGGTGGCATGATTGCAGCAAGGACACATTTTTAAAGAGATCCTCTATGCCTAAACCAAAACTGTGTGCTTTCCAAAAGAGCGTTTGCAGGAAAGTCATCTACCGTAGTGCTTTGTCGCGTGAAGCAATTCTTCAACTTGCTAAGCCACCTTATACAAAATCTATAAAACTTACCATGCTTGCTTTTTGTAAAATATTGGCCAAACCAAAATATCGTATGTTACACGTAAAAAAAATGGTTGCAGCAGGGTGCAGAGAATTATCGCGCTAATGTAGCGCGCAAGCTCTCATTCATTTTCAAACCCTCTTTTCCTCTGGAGAGGGTCGCGGGGGCACTAACAGGGCTCGAAATACCTCGCGGTTTTCAACGATTTCAGGTAGTTCTGCTTACTCTGCACCAAGGTGGGACCAAGCAAGGTCGGAAATGTAATCATGCTACCTGGCACTTGACCTCTTGGCCGTTTTCCCATGGGTGGATCCAGCAGGATTGCTCGCCAATCTTTCCTGGGGCATTCTGGTCACGTGGCCGAACTCTCGTGGCTGAGATCTTTCTATTCGGAGGAGAAGAGGCTCGACATTCAGGACTTTGCGAATTTCAATGCTACGCACTTTGGCGCGAAGCGTCACGTGAACTCTTCGCAAAAATACTTGCACCCCGCACTGACCTCGGTTTCTGGGGAGACGTAATACCTCGATCTTTTTAGTTCTAATTATCATTCCCACTTGGTCGCACTCAGCTGAAAATCGATCAAGTGGATATTTAAGACCCTGGTCAGAGGACGGAAGCAGCACCAAATCGTCCGCAAAAAGCAAGCGGTTGATGTTGCATCTTTCAGCTGTGACTCTCTCATCGACTGGGCTGTAACTGTTATCCAATTCAGATAGAAGACGAAGAGAAGTGGTGACAGCACACACCCTTATCGGAGTCTGAACGGTTGTGATTTAACTCCGCCGACACGGACACAAACTTCTGAGCAGGAATACAATAAACTGACGGCCGGTAACAGGTGGCCATCAACACCGACTCCCCAAACGTTTCCCGAGGGTCTCGGTCCTATGCTTTTTCTAGGTCGACAAAACACATGTAAACATCCTTGGCATATTCTCAAAATTTCTCGAAAATTTGCTAGAGAGCGAAAAGTTGGTATGTAGTGCAACAACCAGGAACCAGAACGAAAACCGTGCTGGGTATCCAGAAGCTTTGGTTAAATTATTTCGCGTAATTTTTTTCAAAGCACTTGGCATACACTTTTCCAGGTAGGATAAAGGCGATTGCATCACAAATGTAATCGATTACGATTAATTAATAGCGCATGCTCGATTACGATTACGAATAAACAAAATCTCAATGTAATCCATTACGATTACATTGAATGTAATCACGATTACAACCGCAATTGCACTTTATTTCAAACATCTTCAGAAAAAAACAAAACCGAATTGCATGGTTTGATGTAAGTATATTTCCAGACAACGATATCAATGAATACAATACCGTAAACGAAATTACAAATCACTAAGAATTAGCATCGGAAAAACGAAAAATCACATTAATTGTTTGTTGAGATGCTTGTGCAGGCAACAAACACTTTAAGGTTGATTCAACAAGCACAGTCAATGTTTAAAAATGTTGTTTGCAGTTGATAACTATCAACGTTTCAAGTCTTTTATCAGTCAAGCGACATTTATCCGGCTTGAATACTCGTCCAGTAACGCTGAAAAGTCGTTTGGTAGTAATTTCAAATTTGCTGACTATTTCTTCAAACAGGGTTACGACGTTTTCAGCTGTGTGATGACTTTTGAAACGTCTGTAAGCAGGGCCGGATTAAGGGGGGGAGGCAACGGGGGCAATTGACCCGAGCCCCCCGCTCTAAGGGGCCCCCCGTGATGAAATTTATTTGATTCAAATAAAATACTCGTTTGAAAAATTTTTGTGATTCAGAGGCGATACAAGAATACACTCTATATTATATTCCTATGTTGCGTTAAGTATCAGGGCCCCTAACAGCAACTGATTTCTCTACAACAGGAATGTCAAACTCCTTTTCACTGAGGGCCATGTCAACATTATGGTTGCCCTGAAAGGGCCAGTTTAACTGTATGGTTGCCCTCAAAGGGCCAGTTGTAACAGAATTAACCACAATAATCTACGTTACGCTAATGCTTAAAGAGCGTCTGTGTGACGTAATAATGGTTATTTTGCAGTGAAAAGAGCCTTAAAACTGATTAACTTTTTAAAAAGAGAGACATTTGGTCAGCAAGATGACTAAAATAGCAAAGTTATAACAATGCAAAGAACGTCGTTCGCCTTTGCAAACAGGTATAAACCACTACAGTTCCAAAAAAATAAGCATGCCGAGGCTTAAAATTTAAGCTTCGTTCGCGGGCCACATAAAAAGACGTGGCGTGCCACATTTGGTCCGCGGGCCACCAGTTTTGACACATGTGCTCTACAAGTTTACTGTCTTCCAGTATTAATAAACGCTACTGAATAGCCTATAAGTATTTTCGGTTTGTTCAATGCAAATATATTTGATTTCGCTGGTAACTTTTTCCTAATAATCGTTCTTTTGGCATGGGTATGACTCTCTACTCGTGCATCACGCCTATTGCACAAATGTCACGAAAACGTTGCTATTTGCGTGTTAAAGCCAGGGGTGTAGTGGGGCGGAAACGCGTGGGAACGGCGTTCCCACACCTTTTTCAAGTTTTGCTTGAAAATGAGTTTGAAGCTGTTTCAAAATGGCTATTTTTTGTGTGCGTTCCCACACCTTTTTTGTTAGCACTGTAGCAGCGCGGTGGCTGCTACATGCGACGCGCTAAGCATAACATCCCTAGTACCACGAAAGCTACAGGGAGCTTCCTTTAGCTTAATGCGTAAGTGCGCAGGCAAGCCGCTTCTTCAATGGTGGAGATGCGGGGCACGGCGTGGTAGGGAGCTCGAAACTGCGTCGTGCGCAAAAGCTTACGGTCCTCGCATGAGGCTTCGCCTGTGAGAGCACTAGGAGCGCGGCTCCCGCTTAAAGAGAGAAGGGGGAGTGATGTAGCAGCGCGGTGGCTGCTACATGCGACGCGCTAAGCATAACATCCCTAGTAGCACGAAAGCTACAGGGAGTTTCCTTTAGCTTAGTTCGTAAGTGCGCAGGCAAGCCGCTTCTTCAGCACTACATCCCTGGTTAAAGCTAGTGGTTGCTGACTGCTGTTTAGTATCAATCAATGTTGTCACTGGGGCCAGTCTCGTTAACATCAGATTGCTGCATTTTCAACATCAGATAACATCAAATTTTTACGCTACAGGTTAATATAAGCTAAATCAGGGGTGGGCAACTAACTAGGGTCGTGGGCCATTTTGAGAAGGCCCCGTTTTGGCTGAGGGCCGTGCGTCCTATAGTGAAATAGAAGCATGTCTCAGTTAAGCTAGCCTAAGCAGTCAACACTAACATTTGTTGTGATAAGTTAGAGGAATTTCAGATTTGAAGATATTTTCTGAATGCTTCCGTGGGTCACTTAAAACGCTGTGGCGGGCCACATTTGGCCCGCGGACCGCTATTTTCCCACCCCTGAGCTAAATGCTTCTATGTTGCAGTTGACTGCATCGCCTTGAACTACTGAGGCAAGCACAAGAGAAAGATGGTAATGCGGGGCATTAACTAACAGGAAAGCAACCAGCAGCAATAGAGATCCATCACTGACTTCACTCTACTACTACTAGGTTGCACTATCATTATATAGGGATGAGTGAACTACGATAATTCTCTTGTGGTGACTATCACTGTGACTTGTTATTCATGGGCACCATCTAGCGGTGACCATTTGTTTACATGTGGCGCCATCTGCCGACCGCCACATACCCTTGTTGGATCCGAAACAGAGCAAAATATCGCCATTAAATGGAGAAGTCGTTTATAATTTACGTACAATGTTAGTCTCAACGCAGCGAAGAGAACTTCTTCAGTTTGAAACGATAACTAAACGCACATTTTGGTGAGAAAATGATGAAAGAAACTTAAAAACAATGAATCTAACTTATTTTCGTCCTAAAATGAGAGGAAATGTGGAAAACAAAAACAACAACCCGGTCAACATCAGATTTGTCGACAAAACATCAGACATCAGAAATTAATCTGAGAACATCACATTTAATGTCATGTTAAAATATCAGAAGTGGCAACACTGGCATCAATGACCCCAAACTTCTGGTGCACTCTCGAGGCAGCCGCAGCCGAACTGGACCTTTGTTTCGTCATAAAGGGTAAAGTGTGATGGAAACACACTTACTATCCTTGTGCTACATCATAAATATATGAAAGTTATTCAAGGTATTTGCACCGCATGTCATTGCATGGTTCGCCAGAAAAGGTTTCAATCAGTCGATTCGTACAACAAAAGAGCAGAAAGCGAGATTGCAGTGTTTAGCTAGCGAGATGCCGAAATCTGTAATGCCATCAGGAGTTATTAAAAGCGCAAAGCTTCTAAGAAGAAAAAGCGCAAGGATCTGGCAGTGTTAGCTAAAACGCAGCGACTGAATCGCTTTTTCTAGCAAAACTTTCAAGCAGCAACACCAAAGCAGTGGCGCTAGCTAGAGCACCTGAAATTGAAGGTGAAAATTAAGACATTAGCTTGGAAACAACTTTCACACTCAGGCTGGCTGGCTATATTGACATGTTCTTTTTCCGGTGTTTTTGTTTGTAATCTCTGGTTTCTGCTTATTGTTCGGGTGAATGTTGTTTCTTACCGAATCACTCTCTAGCCAGTGAAATATTTTTTCTTAGTAAAATACACTCTAGTACAGGGGTCGGCAACCTTTTGCTAATTGTATGCCAACTTAAGATTTCAAATTATTCAGTGCGCCAACAACATACGTATATTTGTACAAGTCAAAGTCAATCTACCTTCTGTATGAATTGTAACAAAAGTGATATGTAAAACGTGGAGCTTCTCTGTGCCACTGGAAATTGCTTGGCGTGCCAAGTGCGGCACGCGTGCCGTAGGTTTGCCGACTCCTGCTCTAGTATTTACTTCTCCCAGCTAACTGAATGTGCATTTGAGTAAACACATTCTCGACTACCGGAAAAAACAAACGGGAACCTTGCAAATCAGCGAAAACATAACTTTTACAAACGATGACGTCATGAATTACGTCATAGGGGCCCTCCAGTAAAAATTGCCCCTGGTCCCCCTACCCTTTGATCCGGCTCTGTCTGTAAGCCAGCATAGCATTGTGTAGCTTCCAATTTGAACTGAAATGAACAGTGATGCCAATATTGCCGTGCATCTGTTTATCAGACCAAATGCGTAGGCGTCGCGTTTGAAATTTCTACGGGATTGCAAAATCCATGACGTCCCAAAATATGACGTCAAAACCTGCTTAAGTTTGTAAAATAATATTGGTTGAAATATCCCAAAGCGGCTCTCACACCAATGAAAATTTTACAGGTTACTCACAATTATTCGATCATTCATAATTTTTTCAAAAGTTTAAGAAAACATTCACAACAGATTAAACAGAAATGCTGAAATGTTGGAAACACAAAATTCCCTAAAAGTATTTATGCGAACTGCAGCCCTATCAATCCAAACATCCATCTATCTTTCAAGATTAAGTTCGTCTGTCGTCTGTCACAGTGGAATGAATATTTAGTAAACAACACGACTTCAACCTACGTTCAGTCATGGTCGATTGAAGATCATTTTTAATGCGACGAAGTGCACTAAATGTATCCTTTGCTTCACAGGTAGTACAGCCGGGCAATGCCATGGGCCATACATGTGCACCAAACACGTTAAACCTGGAAATAAATTAGCTAAAATTCGATTTTCCGCAAACAGTTTCAAAACGGCGTTTGGAGTGGGACTGTTTGAATCATTGCTTGCCAAAAGTTGCTGGACTTTGCTGTGAAGCTGTTGCTCGTTTACATCGTCTCTGTAAATGTCATGTATGCAGCGGAAATGGTGCTTCTCTCTGCAATACAGCTTAGAACAGATTCAACCTGTGTTGCGATTTTTAAGTCTTCCATTCTGTATCCATCCGAAAACGTTTCATTACATTTCAGAATATTGTCTTTATACTTGTTAACAAAGAACTGCTCAGTCAAAAATGAAAAACTAACTGGAGTGCCGCACTTCCGCCAGAATTGCCGGCGTGCGAGACATGCCGCTGCATTCCCGTACCCGGCGTCTGTGGCCAAACGCGAACGGTAAATCAAAGCTCACTGGTTTCGTTCCATTTTTTACCAGTATCTGGTGGATCTCTGTTGACATGCTATAGGTATCAGCGTTGTGGAAAGGTTCTTCGGAATTAAATTAAATTACCTTATTCCTCTGAAATTCAATTGATTTATATCAACTACTGCATTTTATATACATAGCCTACTGCAGGATGCAGAACTTATATTTATAGGTGCCCTCTGAGTATATACAAATAAAGCCAACACCTCTCCTAGCAATGTAATATTAACTACTCTGTTGCCGAAGTGTCTACTTGCTTTTAACCAAAGCTCTTATTTTTGTTGCTAAGTGACTAGACAATACATTACATCGGGCGGCCAATGGGAAAGTTAGCTAGAACAAAACCAAACGTTGCGCTTGCCGCTGGAGTATCTGGATTTAATTGCCAAAACTCGCAAATAGCTTCCCTTGAGACGTATCCATATGAATCGATGATGAGAGAGGAAATCCAGCCTTCAAAACCGCAATTCATTGCGCAGTGACGTAGCGTGAAGAATTCCAAGTTTAATCGCGGAAGTCATCGTCGATTACGATTAAATTGTAATGTAATCGATTGCGATTACGATTAAATGCCATTTTCGGTCAGTTTAATCGATTACAATTACGATGAAACAAAAAGTATAATTGATTGTAATCGAATACGATTGACGATTACGATTACCCCATGTCTGCCTGTAATTAGTGTATTCTGTTGTCTCTTTTCTTGTGTATGAGGATGATGATCACCCGTTTGCTTATCTTTCGAGAGCGCATACGATATCAGCCTCTTACAGCTGATAATTTCATCGACTGAGATAAATGAAACATCTTAAGCTTTTGCGACTGATTTTGGAAAATGATGCTTTGTCGGAACATTTTCCATATGCAATACTAGCAAAACTGTGATCGAACATCAAATGCAATGGCGTCTTTCCCACTGTGTACAAATCAGCAGCATTTGTGGAGAACTAACTGAAAATGCCGCTAAAAATTTACTTTAAAAAATTACTAAAACTTTCTTCATGTTTAGTGCGATTTTTCTTAACTACTGCTGTTAAATAGAACTGGGGTTCATGTCTTCACCGTTCTTTCCCAAAGACTGTATTTCTTTGGTAATAGCATGTTTACACATTCTTTGCATGAGCAGTGTTTTCTTGCGAGCGTGCCTTTTGCCCTGCTTTGGCATTTTCGTGTTTCTTCGCCTTCATCAGGGGTCTCCAACCTTTTTTATCAAAGGGCCACATAAACTATTACACAACAGTTCGAGGGCCGACATCTTATGTAATGTGATCGGGATATGTCACATTCTACTAACTCAATAAATGTTTCGTGAAAACATTTTTTTCTCATTACTGACAAAAGGTCTTCGCGGTCGGGATTTGGCCCGCGAGCCGTAACTTGGAGACCCTGGGCCTACATGAACGGCTTTAAAAGGTCCCGCTCTTTGTTCATTTGCCCGTGCTCATGAAGGTCTGTTGTTCATCCAACAGACACGTCGCTGTTCAAGTTGATTATTGCACACTTACCAGCTGAATTTGAAAAATTCAGTTTTAAACATTATGGTTGTCCAATCGCACATAAATGATTAAACCGCTTTACTGTGCTTGAAAATTTCTTTGTACTGCATATAAACATTGAACATGCGCAAATAAACACATCTTATTTTGCAGAGAAACTGAAAGAACTGGAATCAAGATTTGTTCAAGACTTACCGTTTAGCTTAAACCTTTATGATGCAATCGGTGGGATGCAAATTCTTCCTTGATTTTGATGTGAACAAACGCTTACACTTACGGGTAAATATCAACTTGTAAGAATTAAAACGAAAAAGCAAGGTCCAAACATTGGTTGCTGCTTACTTTCATTGGGTGAGCAAGAATAACTTGCTGTCCTGGAAAGTAAACAGCTTTTGGGTACTCTGCAGAGTAACTCTGTCCTGTGAGAGCTGTTTTGCAGGCCACACCAGAACCGGGCTGATGGTCGAAACCTGAGAATAGAAGTTAACTTGATTTTCGTCTTCAGTTGCGTAGAATTGTATATTGAATTGGATCGGGGTATGGGTAAAAGATATAAATTACCAAAAACTGTTCGCATCAGACTCCAGTACCATTAAATAACACAATGCAACTTGATGTTAATTTCAGACTCGCAAACAGGGAGGGGTAACCGGACAAACAATTTTCAAAATCATGTTATTACAATCATTTTGCCCCCCGAAAGTATCAGCTGGTTGCGGCCGTGGCTAATGTTAATAATGAAAAGGGGCAGATTTACAAAAAGGCACTGTTGAAAGCCACCTCCCCCTTTTCAAATGATTAGCTGGAAGATTGATGCTCTTAATTTTGCGTGATTTGTTGAAGCACATTGGCCAAACCAAAATCCTTGATCTACCGGTAAAAACAAAATTTAAGCTTAAACTGACCACCAATTGGGGTCGACCAATTTACGCTAAAATTTTCTTACACCAGTCATAATCTTTGGGATTGTCTTGCGGTGAAGTTAAATGAAAAAAATTGTTATATTGGTTGCGATGGTGTCACAAAATGGAGCATCTAACCACAAAAAGAGTCATTAGCACCTTTAGATTTTATTGCAGGCTTAATAGTTTAAAGTTTGACCAGTTACGGACCTAAATTCCAAAATGAGTTTAAAGATACTTGTGTCAAAAAGCTTACTGAAGTAACTAGATTTCTCCTGTTTTTTGGGAAAAAAATTACTAATTGTTTCAAAACATGTTCTTTGCACGACCTATGTGCAGAATGTTCTTACAGATAAAACTAATACAAGTTAAACGGTTTTGCATCAAAACAGATGTGTTTTGCATCACAACAGATAGAATGTGTGTGAAGTTGAGAATTCTTGAGATATTTTAATAAAATGTAGTTTAACAAGAAACCTTGACGAAAGGGGGGGCAGTGACTTAAATGACAGTTACGGCCGTCGCTTCCTGTCCCTGTATTCCTGATGAAGTATTCTGTGCATGGTCGGGATGCAGAAATAAACTGAACTGAACTTGACTAAAGCATTTTTTCTCAAAATAAACTCGTGCTTATAACTTTCATAAGCTACGACTGTCACAGTGCTTCATTTCTAATGTGTATCGCTCTCATATGGTCAGTTGTTTAAACAAAGTATAAGCTTTCATAAGCAAATGACGTGATCGCAAAATAACGAAATTTCAGTCTGTGTACCTTATGGGCTCAAATCATCACAAGTGTAGCGTTTACTTATTTAATTAAAACTGACAAAGAGGGAAGCAAAGCGTTTTTAAAAACAACGAACAATTTACTCATGAAAAACACACTTCAGCATGAAATGGCGAACAGATGTAGAAAGCACTGAGTTGATTAGGGAAAGGTGAAAGCAACTGGGCAGGTAAAATAGTACAGCTATATCACAGTTCTTTTTTACCTCTGTCGAGGCCGAAATTGTTTTTCTGAGCATAGGTGGGTGAATCTCGGGCAAATCCTCTGCATTTGTTTGCATCCCACTCAGCGGCATTTTTTTCAGCGTAGTCGCTGCAAGCGATCCAGCTATGGCAGCTGATAAGACGAACGCAAGCTGTTAAAGTGAGCGCGACGCAAATCCAGAACCTAGACATCTTTTCACCTGCAAACATAAAATCCGCTTAAAAATCAAGAACGCAATGTAGTGAAAACTTAAAATTGTTCTCAACAACAAGAATATTTTTACCATTCTACAACACGAGCTCAAGAAGCTTTTCGAAATGTTTTCGAAGGAAATAGTCTTCAGTAACAACGCTTCCTATGAGATGTGAACTTTCATTAACTTTTTGGACCGTAAAGGTAAGAAAATTACAGAAACAGTCTTTTTTAGAGCACCACGGAATTCAAAAAATTTGCAAACTTTAGCAAATCAACTGCGAATTAGCAAAATGTTTTGGTGGTTAAACAAAATTTTCGACTTTTGTCACAGTCTGTGGAAAACAGGGTTGCGGAGTCGGAGATAAAACATCCGATTCCGACTCCAATTCCGACCTTTCCAAAATTTCTGACTCCGGACTCCGACTCTTTAACATAAAGAGAATGAAGTTTGTGTGTTAACAATTTTGTAGCAATTAGCAGTCAATGGAATTCGTGGTGCACAGCAAGCAATCTCGGTTTCAACAAAAGTTTCAAAAGAAATTGTACCATTTCAACAGGAATTCCCAACTTAGGATTGTGATGTAAGAAATGATCCAATTGGACTTCCGGAATCGGAGTCGAACAAAAACTCCGACACCGCCCAAAAACCGCCGACTCCCTACAACTCCGGCTCCGACTTCGCAACCCTGGTGCAAATCTCAAAAATTTTCAATGAAAGCTTTACCTTCCTGGATATTTTGGGGAACAATTTGTGGCTTTGTCTGTTGGTAGCGAACCAAATATATTTTCATCATATCATAAACTTACCTCAACCGATATAAACAAGAAACACTTTCCTTTTCTCTAGTACAAAATCATCGGATCCGCCAGCCAACAATAAATGGTCTAATATGAACGCAATTCTGCACATATAGAGGTCAGCCGTATCCGCTTTATACCTCTGCAGTCATACCAAAGAGGGAAAAACTGTGGCCAGGTTATGATAAATACACTTCTGTGAATGCGGTATCTGATTCATGCACAAAACGTTCACACAGGTGACAGCTTGCTGTAATCGATTCCGCAATGACTAATTTCCCGAACGCCTAGGACAATGCACTGCAATCGATGATGAAGCACTTGCTGTTCTAATGCCACGTTTTCTCGAGGAAACCTATTTGCCCATTGCAAGTGTTACCAATTGCACGGAGCTGACAGGAGGGATTTCGGACATGAGTTGCCGCTATCAAGCCCGAAATAACATGTACATCACTTTGTCTTCCGCTTCTGTGTAATAAGTTAATTGCTTACCTCATGTGTTCTTTCCGCGCAAACAAGCTATGAGACAGCGATGTTACTTCACCCTGGCAAGCGACCAAACTCCTCACAAAGGAAAACGAACAACGGAAGCGATGGTTGCGACCTTTGACACTGGCGAACAAACGACCTAAAAACCAATGCCACCCACATACTACAACCTCGTACTTGCTGAAATACAGGAAAGATCCATCGCTTCAAACCCTAGCGTTGTCACGCACTTGCTACAAAAAAGACGCGGATACAGTTTTAAAGAGTGAATTAATAAACTGAATATAAAAAAGTATGTTGAAAGAAGTACTTGACGGAAACGAAGTTCAAGAGCAAACATCTTGAAAAAGATATTTAATTTTTAGTAAATTTGAAAAATTAAAGACGGCGAAACCACATCTTTAAAGAAAGCCAATCATGAAATTCTTCTGATCGACATATTTCTGACAAGTTACAGAAACCCAACAAGAAACAACTGAACGTTTGCAATAAGGCCTATACCTCAACTTTAGTTTTTCGACGGAAGTATCATCCAATGGTTCAATGCAATTGATGTTTTACTAGTTAACGGTCAGAGCGAGCCATTTGTTTTGTGCTACTCATCGATGTCAGTTGAGGACACAAAGCAAATGGGTCGCTCTGACCGTTACTAGCTAGCAAAATATAAGTCGTAGTTGAACCATTGGATGATACTGTGTATTCCGCCGAAAAAATAAGAAACGTGTGTAGGTAAGTTTAGCTTTATGTAGTTTTTCGACTGCGGTGACTTTTGTAGAAAAGGACACGACCTTTTCAGTTCAGAAAAATCTATTTTTGGTTTCTTACACACTTTCAACTAACAATTATAGCCAGTGGCGTACGCAGAAAATTTTCATGGAGGGGGTTGGTTCAGGGTCATATGGTGGTCATTTGTATTTGGTGTGCGCTGTTTGTGACGTCACAATTTGACGTCATTTCCATGTTTCCAAACCAACGTTTTGGCGAAGTTTGTTGACATAAAATGCATATTTCTCTGCATCCACTCCCTTTATTTTATATGTCATTGCACTGAATATAAACTATCAGCGCTCCAAGTTAGGCTATCAGAGAAAAACAAATTCAAGGCTACGACACAGCAGTTCATAAGTGCAAAAATATCAGACTGCGCGTTAAAACAGG
>Ga0210059_1007243_pt1 | contig 17669 bp, 12 predicted proteins | sample Ectturendosymbi2_FD_188042 | JGI IMG/M metagenome (GOLD analysis project Ga0210059, IMG submission 188042) | Ecteinascidia turbinata endosymbiont from Florida, USA - Sample 2 (SPAdes) (version 2) | ecosystem: Host-associated > Tunicates > Ascidians > Unclassified | place: Key West, Florida... | reverse complement strand
CTCCAGGGCCAGGCAAAGTGGGCCAAGGTGGCCTAAAAGTCCTCCACTTATGACGTCACTCACAGACAACCTGCACCCCCCAAGCAAAAATTTTTTTTCCAGTCTAATCTACTAGACTGGCCACGTTTTTTTGAGATTTTCGCCGAGTCGCTAGAGCGAACAGGAGCGGAGATATTCATCCGCAAAGCCATGTTCGAATCAGCTGCTTTTTGCGAACCGCTTGAATTAACCCGGCAGCCAAAGTGTTAACTGGATTATTTTCTTCATGTATGAATGGTTTTGGTTGCTGATTCCGAAATCCTATGCGATAAAACAGTTTCTGCATTTAACCGATATGCAGTTAACCGGAGTCATCTGTATATTTAAACATAAACTAAATCAAAAACAAGTCCATTTATCTGTGGATAGCACCAAGATTTTATATTATAACTATTTTGGGTGGCAGGTATCATGTAGCTACAATTGAAGGACACCCTGGCATATTTCAAAAGTTGTTGTCCACCTGTATGAACACATTTGGAAGTATGTTTATGGCGACTTTTCTTGAATCTTTTGTTGTTTGTGTTTTTCAGGTTAGTGAAATACAATGTCTTAAATGATTATAATGTCATCCCTCAATGCCAGTGACTTGGGACGTGTGTTGAAAGTAGAATTTTCCTACAAATACAAAACAAATGATGGCCGTCTTATTAGTATTGAAGAAGGCGAGGAGTTTGTCTTAATCAAGAAGTCAAACAATGATTGGTGGCATGTTATTCGCACAGGTATGTAATATGATATTTGCAGTGAGGCAAACTTTCCATAAAAATACAACAATTATTTTCAAAAACTTCCATATTGTGTGTCTAGTTCTTGAAGTGTTAGAGCTGCATATTTGTAAAGACCTCTTTTCATGATGCTTTATTATTGAACTTTCAATACCAGGTGATTTTCTGAAAAAACAGGCTGGTTACCAGGTCGTTCTTGACAGTTTAGCATGTTTCTACCAGTTTCATAAAACACCCTTCAATTAAAGCCCAAACAAAGGCTTTGAATTTTAAAATCGTGCTATTTCTCAATTGTTTTTTGTGCATAATATTTACAAAGTTTCAAGAGGAATAGATCATAGCTAGTATCAAATATATTCAAAATCTGTGTTGGTACGTGTCCCAGTATCTATCCTGTAGTTACCAAGCACCGTATTTTTTGGACCATAGAGCACACTTAAGGTCGTTAAATTTTCTCAAAAATCGAAAGAGCGCCTTATAATGCAATGTGCTTAATGTACTGTATGAATCTGGTCGTGCTTTCTCACCTAGCACCAATTGTATGTGGTAAACCGCGCTATTTATTTAATTGCCAGTTACGATTTTTTGCAAACAGGCGATTGTGTTACAAAATGAACCAACAACAATTGCAATAAACAGCATTTATGTACTTCCTAGAGTAGCTAGTACATGCCACAGATTGTATTACTCCGCAAGGCTCCTGACTGTACATTGGCTCACACTGAATCAAACATGTGCACAACTTCTATTTTATTCTATTCACGTCTAGCAGATTAGGCATGTGGCAGGTTGAACTCCTTCATATGTAATGATTGATTAAACTCCCAGCGGCCACTCCAGTACTTGGGAGTTATTGTGAATTGTTAAAGGTTTGACTACAGTTTGACTTACCTAAGTTTTGCTTCATTTAATGTGCCTTATAATCTGGTGCGCCTTATGTATGAAACGAGAACAGCTAGCATTTAATTTTTGATACTGCATCTTATAGTCCGGTGTGCCTTATGGTCTAAAAATTATGGTATGTAACTAATAACTATATGTAAGCCAGTAGAGTCAAAACTATTTATACAGTATGTTGACTTAGTGCCTTCTTTACCAATACGGATTTCAAACCTGTTAGTTACTGACTGTGATCCTTATCTCTTGAAATTTTGTATATATATATTTATGTACAAAAACTGTGAAGAGAAATATAAACTTGATTTAACAAATCAAGCCCATGCTTGGCTTCGATTGAAGGGTGTTTTGTGAAACTCAAAGTCTCAAACACAAATCATTCCAGGGGCAAATGAGGATGTTCAAAGTAACCCCAGGTCTGCATTAGGAATATTCGGAGTACCTCAGGGCGGCATTGTGATGCTGACGTAACAATGGCGGTTACTGAACCTTCCGAGTTATAGGCAAATCCTTTCTAGCTGTCTCTGCATTCTTTTAAAAGGAACTTGTTCATTCGCTAGTCGAGCATTTTTAAACACTGGTGAATTAACTAAAAAATGTGAATTTTAATTATTGGAAAATTCCCAAAAAGCATCATGAGCCACACAACGCCTTTGCAGGACACATGCCACCCACAGGGTTTGAGACCCCTGATATAAACATAACTTTTGAACATTGTCATTTCACCATGGGAATATAGTTTTGTCATGTTAATTTGACCTTCTGTGATGTCCTAAAAACAAACTGTAACCTTAACCCTGGCATTGAGGTTGTGCATGGTAAAATGATGCCATTTAGAAGACTTGTTTTGCATTTTATTTGCGTGATATCAACCAAAACTGTCTGCTTATGCTAATTTTAATTTGTTATTACTCAAAAACGAAAAATTTTACGTATTCCATCTTTTGATATGTTGTAGGTAACAAATAGGGCTACGATATCAGATGGTGATCAGAATTTTATAATTTGATCCACGGGATCAATCTCAAGGTCAAAATATAGGTCAAAAGGTCATCACCCCAAAATTTACCTAAATCACAAAAATGAGGTCAGACTAGAATTCCTGGCTTTTTCCCCTTTTCAAAGATACCTTACTTTTTCGGTTTGGACCACTAGTTATGGTGTACTCTTTCAGTTTGGACCAAAAGATATGGTGTTTTGCAGTTGGGTGCCCCCCCTTATTTTCAAAAAATTAACCACCCATATCTCAGAAACCGATCATCTGATCACTGAAAAATTTTAGATTTGAAGTTTGGGGGCTGAAACCAACATGTATGCCAAATTTCATTAAATTCTGAAAGGGTAGGGTTTAGAATTGTCTGTTTTTGGGTGATTTGACATGGAATGACATGAAAACCACATGGCATCAAAAGTGTCAAAAAGGTAAACTAGATTTTTACTATATCGGATTAAGTCTTGATTGATGTTTTTTATTTTTGTATTCCACTGTGCAAAGGTACTAAATTATTAGAACTCTGTTTTAGGAGAGAAAAAACCAATCTACATTCCTGCTGCCTATGTGCATGAAACTTCCCAAAAAAGATATCCTGACCATCCTTATTTCAAGTAAGTTGTTGTTTCGCTTATAGAGTACAACTGTGGTCATACTTCATTAGTCATTTATTTTTTCATGATATTATGGATAGTTTCACTATGCACTTATTGTGGAAGCAAGAAATATTCTTTTTAAAATAGGCAGAAATTTGAGATAAAAAAATTGTCCATATTTCTTGAAATTAGCAACGAGTTTCAGGCTTTGCCTGTTTTTTTAATCTGCTGAAAGGTTATGAACCTCAATACTTTTGGCTTTGTCTGTTTGAAGTTGGTTCAGTGTTGCCAACCCTGGCAGTTTTGCCGCGAATTTGGGCTTGTTTTTTTGTGGAGTTGCGGGATTTTTTGAAGGCTTGCGGGTTGCTTGTTTTTGGGCTTGTTTTAATTGAAATTTGCTTGTTTTTTGCAGATTTCTGTTTTGCGGATTGCTTTTTTTTCAAATTTTATGGCAGTTTTGCTGTTTCAATTTACTGCTAAAGGCATATTGGGCGTGTTTTTACGAAAATTTGCTCATTTTGGGCATGTTTTTTCGCATTTGCTTCACTGCTTTTTTATTCACTTTTCTTGCTGATTTTTCGTTTTGTTGAATTTTCATGCCAAGGCGTGTTGGGCTTGTTTTTTGGTTAAATTACCTATTTTTGGCTTGTTTTTCAAATTTTCTTGCTTGTTTTTGCTAAATAACCTGGCATCACTGAGTTGGTTGTACTTTATTGGGCAGTGCATCATTGGCGGTTGCACATGAATGTATAAAACATGCAGGTTGGCATTATACCTTGATTGTAGAAAGTAGAAATGAACAATAAGAATCTTAAACAGATCTCTTTCATTTGACAAGACGTATCCACAACTGAGTCACTTCTTGATTGTTATGAAAACTTGATAGAACAAAGTTTTTCTAAAAAAGTTCTGCTTGCAATGGTACTTCGGTTATTGGTGAACACCTTTGCAAACGCTTTCAAATATCATGCACATGTTCACTGCACGATTGTTCGTCACATGAAGAATAAGGTGTGGTGCAATTGCCATAAAACATACACAGCACTAAATAAATTTTTGCAATTGAGTTTTGTCATTCCTGTCATAGCTGTTGCTATGGACCACTATTGAGAGCAGGATATCTTGAGTCACAGCTCTTTATCTTTTTGTCAAAATTCTTTGTTTGTGCTTAGTTGGCTACAAAAAAGCTTCAGCAATGACTTGTAGATGTTTGTTTGCAAGTCTGCATGAAAGTTGTTTCATCCGGTTATTGTCTTGAATTATAATAGTTAATGTTTGTTGGTTATGTATTTGTGTGCTACCATGTTTTGTTTAAGTGTTTGCAAGTATGATAAATAATGGGCAACGTAAGTAACCATCAACATCATGGAAATTTACATGGCAACCTTCTAATGTGTTAGGAAAAGTTAATCATCTTGCAAATGCTGGAGGAATCATATTTCTGTATTGCCTGAATTAAACATTAGATCTTACTCAGTTTTAGCTAGTGACCAATTTGTTTGGTGCTGATGCTTTTGTACAGTGAGTCTAACATGGCATTATTACTCATTGAATTTCAGGTGTTACAAATAGAAAGCTTGCTAGCACTCAGTATGTTGATTTTGTCAATAGCTAACAGGTGTGATTCTCATTCTGTACTGCATAAATACAAAAATTGTGTTATCAGTCCTAACCATTGCCTTTTGCTACATCATTTTGTCAGTGTTTTTCATGCAAGTATCATCTTAACATGATATTGTCTTCGCGTGTCACTTACAAGTTTCAAATTGTTCACTTGTTAACACCTTCAGAGCTGGTATCGTTCCCTTTAAATCCTGCTTGAGCCACTTTTTTTCGTCAGTTTGCACCAACATAACTCACCAGCTGATTGAGCTAGATGGTAGTTTAAAAAGATGCAGAAAGTCTTCTAGTTTAGATTTTAAAAAATTGGAAAGTTTTCGATTTAGGGATTTTTGTGGGTGACATCATAATGGTGGTAGGTTTATATATTTTTGGCCAAGGTCGCTGGGCCCTGGGTGCCAACACCAAGAGCCAATTTTTTGACTCAAGTTTTTATTGGAAACTAGCATATAATACAAATCTTTAGAGCCCTTGATTAACTTTCTAGTGTTTCTGGTTCAAAAGTTATGGCCAAAAACAAAATTTGAGTAAAAAATTTTTTTTGGCTCAGTTTTTTGGTAAAAATGTTTTTTACCCAAACGTTTTGAAGGAAAATGGAACAAAACAAAATACAAGCAAGTTCCATGTATACTCGTGTATAGTTCGCACTTTTTTTACCAAAAAATTGAGCCAAAAAATTAGGTACTACCTATACACTGGACATAAATACAACCAGTCCTCTTGTCAACGGATGTCCATAGAATCAGTCCAAATCAAATCCGGTTCACAAAAAGATTCGATTCTGTCTTGCTGATCCTATTAATTCAAAATTGAAATGTTGTTATTACCGGTACCGGTTGCATACTTTAACCTGTTGCATGCTAACACCAAATATATTCATCACAGTTGTTCTCTTCACTCCCCTCATTTATCACGCCGAAAAAAGGGCCAATAAGCTATTTGCGTTTTAGCTGTTCTACTTCACTCCCTTCATTTATCACGCCAAAAAAGGGCCAATAAGCTATCTGTGTTTTAGCTGTTCTGTTTCACTCCCTGAATTTTTTGTCAGATATTCATCAGTGCGGAACCAAAGTTATTTCTCTTGGCACGTATCTACAGATTAAGGTGGTATAACGATGCATGTCGTCACAGTGCAAAAGCTAATATTACAAACGTGACAAAAAAAGAAATATTTGATAGTTTTTGCATTAGAATGAGCCGTATAACTTATAAAATTGCAGTGTGATCTATATACAGATCAACCACAAATACCTATTTTGACAATCACAAACTAGAGATGCAACCTATACACGGGTCAACCACAAATACCCATTTTGACAGTCACAAACTAGGGGTGCGACCTATACACGAGTATATACAGTAAATCAAAAGCGAGCAGGAAAATCCCAAAAAACAAGCTCAAAATGAGCAATTTGCACAAAAACACACCCAAATTGCATTTTACAATAAAATGAAACAGGGAAATATCCATAAAATTTGGGAACTTCAAAGACATCCATCAGCACCAGATGCCACAAAAGAGAAAATGCCCTGTTGACTCACGTCCTATTTGTCCTGTGCATTCAAGGAAAGTAGTTGGACTGGTATGGCAGTTGAAACATGGCCAACACTCCACAAGTGTCTGTGGACTGAATTACATGATATTATTTGACACTTATCTGGTGTCATCAGTCTTGAAATGGTTGTGTATTTAGTGAAATGATCTTTGAAGCAGTTATTAGTTGAAAAATACTTTTGCGCGCAAGTTATTCAATTTGAGAAACATTAGCTTGAATTACAATTACTGTTTTTACCAAGCACAATGCAACTAATAGTACCAAAAAAGGACATGAGTTTACTTGCTTGGAGAAAAATGTTATGGCATAGCCTACCATACCTAACGTGTATCATTTGACAGCAAGGTTGATGTAATTTTGCTCAACCCAAAAATATCCCCAGTTTTTTTCAAACCAGTCAAAAAAACACCCTGTTTCTTTCGTAATGAAAATACCTGTGGAACATGCTTTGGTCAACTGTAGAAGCCAATTCATAGTTGTAAAGCATTAAAGGCAGTCTCAGGGGCTAGTTGGATGTGCAACAATACTAAAATATTAGTCATTTCAAATGGTAATATGTGGCATTGAGTTAAACATTAACATTGAATGGATGTTAAAATATATATATTGGCCAAAATAAGTACTCTGTAAAGCAAATTATGGGAGGCAAAGCTTTAGTGAAAGCTACTTTGGATTATAAACCACTTGCATTTAAGTCCCCTAAATACATGTGTTTCACTGAGTTTTCTCATTTGATTAGCTGGAAGGTTCAGGCAATGTATATTGCAACAGGCTGTCAGCAATTCAAACACCTTTTTTACAAAGCTAGTCATATTTTGGTAATGTCACACATAACATTTTAGTTTCTGAATATGCATATTGTAATGCACATATTAATGGAGAAATAAGCAAGCTAAACATCAATTTCAAAAAGACAATATCAGGCTAAGTGTACTTAAGTTTTTGAAACTCCATCTTTGTTCTTATTTACGTATATTGTACATGCCGTGGAATACAAAACCTCACCAATTGCAATTATCGTCCTTTTTGCATTTACATTATCACCAGTTTTGTTGGGCAATAAAAAGCACATGGGTTATTTTTTAACAACCGTGCTTGACATGCTTGTTACTTAATGCATTTTCTAAATTCTTATCGACAGAAAAGCATTCCAGACTGTGCAAAAGCCGAAGCGAAAGCAAGACCAGCAGGAATCAAAATCCAAGCCAGAGACCGATTCCAGTCGCTTGCCCAGTCGACCTTTGCCTCCCGGCAATGAACGTTTGATTGCATTGAGCAGATCAAAGGAAGATCTAACTGTTCTGACGGCCTCTCCAGATGATTTGAAGTTGTGAGTAGATGCGAGGGTGTGGTATTTCGATTCATGTATGTCGTACAACAGCAAAAATCTGCAAAAAGTGTAAATGATACTTGGTAGATTCAATGCCCTGTCAATGGCGTTTCGCCAACTCGTGTTTTAAACCCAGGTTAGACCCTCGAGACGCAAAATGGCAGTGTAGCCCCATATTAGTCGTTGCATTGGTTTGGTGACATCACAAACTCCACTCTGTTGTAAAAGCAAGTCAATGCTGTGGAGAAACCTCTTACTGAACATGATGATTGTGTTTGTGCCCTCAAAGCAATGGTTCGTCGTTTGAGGAGAAAGCCTAATTTATTTTGAAAGAAAATAGTGCTGATGCTATAAGCAATACCTCATATACATTCAGTCAATGCTATATCAGTGGTGGACAAACTTTTCAGGGGGAGGGTGGTATCAGCAGGCCATGAAAAGTCAAAAAGGGAGCCCGCATCTTGATTTTAAAATCAGGCCCTGCACTCCAAGATAGTACAACATGTTGTAGACAGCATGTTCAATGAAAAAAAAGAAATAATTGCTTTTCTGATTTGTCCAGGTTTTTTACGGGCCGCACAGAAGGCCGCCGTTGATTCACCTCGGTGCTATACGGTTTGCAACACCCCTATGCAGAATCGAATAGTCACATTTTTGTCTTACCACCGCTAGAGGAAGTTGATAATAGTGTTTTTAAAATCCACAGTAAATGAGAATAACTGATCTCGTTCAAGTGTGTAGATACTCTTCATCTATCAAAATTTACAAAATTATTTCAAGGTGTTGCACGGTATGAAAACGCTCATGGCCTCGTGTAAATTTCGTCCGGTTGGGTGATGATTCTCATTCCGTTCTGCGGTTGTGGATTTGTTGTGCTTCTTGTTTCTCTTTGCGAGTGTTTCACATCGCTATTTTGTTTAGCTCTGAACTGAGAGCAAGCACCGACTCGCTGGATAAGTTTATTGAGAATGAAAATCCGTACGATGAGGTCCCATTCGAGCCAACTAAGAAATTTCAGGTTTGTTGCTGTATCTAGAAATTGAAGTATGGGTACAAAAAGACTATTACGTTTGGGAAAAGAGGCTGATAAATAGATCCAAATTCTCCCTTCATATGGGGATGAAAATAACTAATTAGTTTCATTCACAAAAAAAGACAAACTACCTTGCATACAACGTTTTTCTGGTCTTATAACACATTGCGCAGTAAACGCGTTTTTTTTCCAACATCACATTTACTCTTGATGAAGCAGCCTGTCAACATGCACCTAGTTTTTCAGCGGGATAAAGTCTCACTGTTCATCAGGGAAGGTCTTGCGCTTAAGTCTGCGCGGACAGAATCGAACGTGAGCTCATGCGAGCATGAGCCGTTACTCTCAGCTTCACCTGCGAAGCTGTTTTTTCTTCGCTGAGACATTTTTTAAAATATTTTTTTACTGAGACATCTCGGTCATTTGTCTCACAGTTGTAATAAAACTCACCATAGCCGTGCATTTTCAGACATTCTGACCGAAATGACTTAATTTTTTTCGGTTATTTCAAAAGCATATCGGTCTATGACCGAAAAAAACCAGCTATGAAGTGAAGGATATATTCGAACTTCCCGGGCATTTGTCGGTCCAGGGACGTCTGGTTGCTTTGTCGGGCTGCATGCCGTGCGTTTACTGTTCATTTAGCCACAATCCGAAAGAAGGCTCTGCATTTAACTGTGCGCGTTTTGAATTACCCGATCGAACAATTGCCGTTGCGGTTCAAATTACATGACCTTGTGGTTTGCTTGTAACTTTCGTGTCCTGATTGAAAATGATTGTGCGATGCAATCGCAATTCTCTTTGAGTGCCAGGCGTCGATCTTTGCAAGGTCGTCTCAGTCAAATGTTTCGTTCAATCAATATTTCGTGTCAACAACGTGCAGCTACTTTGAACTCGGTACTGTGTAATTTAATGGTCTGTTTGAAAACGCCAGATCTTGAGTGGCCTAAGCCAACAAAAGAAAAAAACACCACGACTTACTAATTTATTTTCACTCCTGGACCTGTCATTGTTGTTAAACTGTTTTTCAGAGAGAACGCGCAGCGCATGAAGAACCTGAATATGAGAACCTGGAGGTGGGCCACGAGTTGTTCCTTTTTTGAAAGCCTGGGTTTTCTTTGTTTTTCGGCATTTTTGTCAGTTGCCATCCTAATTCGATAAATACGTTTACAGACAATCCAAAAGTCGGTGAGAGATCGTTCCAGTGTCAAATCTGACCAAACGACAACAGGTTGGGGCTGGTGTTTTCCTTTTAATTGTGAGCGTTATGTAGCACACGGAATCAAAGAGTTAGTTGATTGTTTAGGTCCTTAGGAAGTTGCTGGAAAATCAAGTGTATAAATTGTTTTGCACAATTTTCTACGCTTGTTTGCATGTTTTGAATTTAGTTGTGCAGAATTTTATTCTTTCCAGAAAAGTTTTGCCTTGTTTGTTGAAAGAAATGCGTATGTGTTTCGTGGTAACTATATGAATTATGATTGATGCGTTAAAAATTGCATTCCAGTGGACCAGCAAATCCACCGCAAAATCTTAATTTCATTCACGTTTCTAAAAAATGAATTTGTTTCCCGGCGACAGATTACGTTTTCTATTTCGATGTTTTTTGCTACTGAAATTGTGAGAAAGCGCACTGCTCAACAACCGGTATTTTTAGCTGTTTGCATGCAACAGCACAACTCGCCATAGCGCATTGTGTTTTCCGAGAGAAAAATGAAGCTGCAGTGTAAGCGACAGACAACCGGCTGTGAGTGGGTGGAGCCTACGCGCGGCCGAGATAGTAGGTCGGACGCTGAAACTTTTTCTCTGTGCAAAACCAAGACCGTTATCTTTGCGGCGATTTGGTATACAACGAAATTTCGCTGAAAGATCGGCGCTTGGAACATTTGGATGTCGGTTTCGGGGTGAACGACTAAACACGAATCTTATGCTGAACCGGGTTTTGCCTCACCAGCGAAATGCGTATTCACTGAACATCGCAAGGCGTGCCCCCGCAGCTGTCAATAACCGGACGTTCCGCTTCAGGGCAGCGAAATGGCTGCGTATCAGTCCGCCCGCGTTCCATCGCACCGCGTGTTTCGCGACATCCATTGTGTCGTCACAAAATGCTGTTAGGCTTGGATTGTCGTTGGCCTCAGAGCTAGTACCTGGGAACCTTTCATTGCCTACTTTTTATGTACGTGTTTGTCTTTTGCTGTAGAAAATGAAAGCGAAACTGAAGTGCCGTCTGCTCCTGGCTCTGCTGATAGCAGAACAGCCATCGTCAATGAAAACCGCTCCGTTGCGCAAAAAAGTCCTCCTATTCATCGTTCTGTCGGTCATTCTCCTCAAAATTCTACTGTGAGTATGCTGGAAATATCTATAACGTACTCGTGGCGCTATTGTTAACAATGATTTCTTCGTAAATTTCTGACTCATTGAAGTATCGGACTTGAACTTTCAAATGGCGCTGCGTAGTTGTTAACAACTTTGTAAATATTTGCCAAAGCTATTTTCGTGCATCATGAATGCTTTTAGAATCAAAGTGGAAGTAGTCGATTTGAAGCCGCTAGGTACCGGTATTCGCTGCTTGTTGACGCCTCCCCTCCGTGTTTAGCTAGTTTTATTGCTGTAAATGAATAAAAATTCAACAACTGCACCGGCAAATGCGGGGATATGTGAGATTTGGGAATTGGTTATAGATGCTTGTCGTTGTTGTATCTTAAACTTCACGCTTGGGCTGATGACGCTTAAGGCCGCGTGATGTCTTGCGGTTGAAAATGACGACGCGTTTTTTCGTTTATTTCTTTCTCACGAAAAGTACGCGATTGCTCAATTGGTGTGGAAGACTAGTTTTTTTCGGTCATAGATCGACTTTTTTGAAACTACGGAAAAAAGTTTAGTCAATTCCGATCATGATATCTGAAAATATGGACTAGTGAATACTGTTACGACAAGTTTTAATGCTGTACTATGGTGCAAATGACCGAAGTGTCTCAGCGAAAAAGACCCAGATGGAAGAGGACATTGTTGCGACTGTCAAAGCTTATTGGAGGTGTTTGGTTCTTTTCCGTGTTAATTTTTACTGCCACAAGCACTTGAATTCTAACGCAGACTTTTATGGTTCTTAGGAACATTGACCGTCGTAGGTGATTAGACATTGAGACGAGTCACCCACCACAATCAGGGGCGCAGCCAGGATTTTTCTAAGTGGGGGGGGCTCAAGTTATGACAGCAAAAAGCCTTGAAAAGGAAAAATTGATTGTGAGTACAATAGCCAAGGAAAGCACATAATTTGTGGATAAACAGTTGATTGTACTCACAACTAAAACTAGGGGTCCTTCCTACTAAACTACCTTCTTGTTTCTTCGATTAACTGTAAACCTACACCACAGTGATCTCCTAAAAAGGTCAAGATAATTCGCAAGCTGTTAGCAAAGTGTAGGAGTATACGCGTTAAGTAAAAATTGCGATAATGCTCTAAGCAGCCTGGACCCTTCATGAAAACAAAAAGCCTTGTACAAAATCTAGATCCTGCTTGTGCAGATGATGAAAATCGCCTACAGAAGCCTAAATAAAACTGTTGCAAAGTTCACATTTTTAAGAATGCAAGCAAGCAGAGTGGCACAGTATGAGCTCTGCACAATATATGCAGGAACGTCCACCCCTCTCATCCCTAGGGCAGAGCGCTTCAAAGAATTATAAGCAAAACCTTCAGCCTCCGCAAACTACAGGTAAAGGGCTTAAAAATCACTGAATATGTTATTTAGCTGCACAATCACTGTCAGTGCCATTACTAATTAAACACCAAAGTCTGATCGACGCCTTTCACGCACTGACATAAGTACACTGTTGGTAGTTTAAATATCAAGCTTGATTCCACGCTAGCAGAGCACGGTACATCCAGTTCTTGTTATAGATGGTAGCAAGGACGGATTTAGGGAGCGCGGGGCCATAGGCCATCTTAGTTTTTGGGCCCCACGCAAGTGTGACCTATTTGGCCGTTTGTCTGAAAAGCGTGAAAGTATGCTCTTATAAGTAGTGCCCCCTGAAAAATCTCTTTTGTTTTGCCAACTTTGGTTCTACAATTGCCTTAGATCTTCAACAGAAATTAAAGCCTTTCCTAGATTCTTCTAAAGAACAAATGGCAATGCGGTCTTTCTTGGAATTTATAGCTCTTTCATGTAGTTCAGAAGTTCTTTTCGTTTAATTTCCGTGATTGCTAGCGTTTTTAGTAGATTTGTTTTTCAGATATAGACATTTTCACGTGGGACCGTGTTGCCGCCCTCGAAAATATCGTCTGTCAATCTGATTACCTGTACGTGAACTTCTTTTTTATAGTAATAGTAACCCATATTTTATGAACCAAACAAACACAATCCATTCAGTGGACACAGGGCTTATTTATGCCGTTCTGAAGTTGTCATTTTCCAAGCAATACAAAATATAGTGTTTTAATCCTCTATGCCAGGGGTGTCAAAACCATTTTCACTGAGGGCCATATCAGCATTATGGTTGCCCGCAAAGGGCCCGTTGTAACAGAAACCACAATCATCTACGCAAATGCTTAAAGAGCGTCTCTCAGACGTAATAATGATTATGTTACAGTGAAAGGAGCGTTAAAACTGAATAACCTTTTTGAAGTGAGACCTTAGGTCAGCAAGACAGGTGCTTCAATATTTCTCAAAACTCGAAAATTCATAACCGCCTGGTTTGATAACAAATGTGTTTCTACGCCTTGTGGTAGTGCCGAAGGTTATTCTGCAATGCACCCCATCTCGACTTCAATATTGGTGAAAAATTAAAAAAATAAACATCAATATTGTGATGGCTAAGGGGAGGCTTGAGCCCCTTCAGCCCGCCCCCCTGGCTGCGCCTTTGACCACAATGACTGTCGAGCGCCATCGCTCGGCCGTAAGGGAAAGTGCCACCGCTTTTCGCCCAAGCTGTTGACATCTCGTTATGTGCAATGACAGGGGTGGACAAACTGCGGCTCCTTGCGCTTTCCGATAAAAAAATATTTGTTTTTTATTCCTATTGCAAAGTGTAGAAATATTGTTAAGTGGTACTGTGGTAGCTAGCGTGCTGTGTATAGTATTACTTTTGCAAGTCGTTTCAAAAAGAACTATGATGTCACAGAAGCGTAGATTGCAAATAAATTCGTGTTTTTAGATTTTTTCGTGTTGCGGTTCTTTGTAACTTAGGTTTATACGTGCGCGTTTCATACTTAGAGCAGGCTACTCCTGTGCTATGACATTGAAAGAGTTTCTACTTGAGATAAACGTTCACGTCAGACGACATTGGCTTGGGACATTTCTGGCATTTCCCCAAGATGGACATAATAAGTCATGCATCTGAGAGTCGAGTCAAGTCGGAGTCACCACACCTTCGAATTCGAGTCAGTTTCCGAGTTGCTTTCGAACTTAATTTTTTCCTGTCGATTCATTTCTAGTCCATCAATTTTGAGCAGTGCGGAGGTTTCGGGCTGAAGTAATTCTTGCAAAATTTTTGCTGCGTTCCTGACCTTTCTCAATTTTTTTGCAACTTCTGTAAAAAATATGAGGAGCAAGGTATTTCGCTTCGTAAGTGAATTTTCTCGAACGACTCGAATCGCTTCAAATCATCCAAAATCACCATTCGAATCAATGACTCGAGTCTCCACAAGTTTGCTTAATCCTGCTTATTTTACAAAGCCCGCATCAACTATAAGGGCTGTGAGACGTCTGCAGAATATTTGGTGTTTGAAAATGTTCTTTGCACGAGCGCTAGTTACACCTCCAACGAGTGTCGCAGTAGCACTTGGTGAAGCGCTTGCTTGCCAATCACGAAGAGCAAGTAAATCCTTAATATGTAATTAACTTTTGGAATTATCCCCATCATCTAAATGAATTGGTGAGACGTTTTCCCAACTTCTTTCCCGGCAAAGGAAACGAGCAATCCCGGCTTCATAGTTTGACAATGGAGCTAAAGACTGCACTAGTGGTTGGAAGGTGGCGAAGATGTAAACATTGATGCGGGATAAAAAACAACGAAAAGGAAACAAAAAGCTGAAGCAGCGGTCTTAACGTACGACTTTAGAAAGTAATCGTGGACCCTGAGAATCTTCTACCATGCATTAACAGTCAAACAAGACGAGGTGGGAACTGCATCGCGACAATCAAACAGGAAGCAAGTATTACCTCGATTCGCAAACCGGAGAAATGCGAGCTACACCGCCTCAACAAAGCGTGGAAGAACCGCCTGGATCTCCAACGCAGAACGAGGTAACGGAACTAGACGGTGCTTTGGAGTTGTTGCATCCTTGTCAGAGTTCTTTTTTTAATTTTGACGAGTTAAAGTCTGATAAGCCGTAAACGCACACGGACGAAGTTGTGATGCGAAACCTTGGGATGTGACAACTTGAAAAAATTTGCTTGAAAATGCGAATGATAGAAAAGTGAATGCTGAAAGTTTTTTCATCGGTTGCAGTCACACTTTTTTCTCCAAATTTTTGAATGCGTCAGGAGCTGTTCTTTTCGAAGAGTGTGTGTCGCGAAGTGACGTAGAAGCGTTGAAATGCGTGGTGATGCCAATCGTTTGGCGACCGGTGTTTGGGGAACCAGGCGCCCCCCAACTTCCACCTCGCTTACACAGATGGTTAGAAAAGATGAAAGTTTATTCTTACAAAACTAAGACGATGCCTGAGATGAACTGTTGCATTGTGCGATGCATATATAAAAGGCAAAACTTGTTTTTGACTCGCGTTGTGATGTCATTGACTGAGACGCGATGTTTAATTATATAAACTAAGAATGCCGTGCGTGAAGAAAAACCAAGGGGCACTTTCAACCGAATAAACGCAAGAATCGGTCATTTCAAAAACCGCCGCTGATCGTCCCACAGACCATATTTTTCTGCTTTCCCAGGTGATCGCGTTCAACGCCACAGTCCCTCCTGCTGTGCCCGACGTCTCCAAGAAACCGACCATCGACCGGTCCAAGTTGTCTCCCCCGTTCTCCGACGAGGAAATGTAAGGTTTTCAGATTTTGTTCGGGCGGCTTGACTTGCATTGCCGTTCGGCCTTGTTCAGTACCTTACCGTGCAATAAGGGAAGCTGGCTCACTTGACACTTCCGATGTAGATCCTGCTGCCTTGCGCCAAAGCGCAGGCCTTGATACGTTGTTTTCACACTGGCTGGTACGCCGTGATGGAAATATTGAACGCCGGAAGCAGTGGCAGAAAACAGCTTTTCTTGTTCATTACAGGCTCACGTGTCTGCAAACGAATAGACTGCGCGTTGCATACTTCAGCAGCTGGCGATTTTCATCCGGATGGTATTATTGATAACCGATAATACCAAAGAGTCGATCCGTTGTCGAATTGAGTAGCATGGCCGTGGACTTTTTACAATGAGTGGATATATGTTAGATCAGTTTTGGCGTTTTCATTCCTTTGGCCCAAAAAAACTTATCCTACCGACGTTAAGTTACTTGCCACCTGAATTGCTTCGGTAACAGTGACATCTCTTAAGTCTACTTAAAACATTAAACTTGCTCTTTTTCTTGTCAACGCTGTTCTTTATATGGGAATTGACTGGGGCTTCAGAATTTTTTTCTACACACAACGTGGAATCTGATCCTGGGGTTTCTGCAAAATGGTTTGAAAAATTTTTTTGTTTATCAAAAGAGTTCAAACAAACTCGGGTGTTATCGATTATATTATCATCGGTTTCAATATGACATTTCGTTCCGTTGTACATCTGTTGAAACTCTAGCATTGCAACTGTCGTAAGCGTACCAAATACTGGGCATCGCAAAGCAACCGGTCATGTTGAACATTTACAGCTGACGCAATAAGGTGCCTGATCCCCTGCTTGTGTATATTCCCCCTCGTCGTAGACGCCAGTTAACTCGTCAAAGGCCAAGCACCTTGACGACCCGGGCATGCTTCGCCACCGGATGGCGTGCCAGATTAGTCCAGTTCCCTCGAATCGTCATCAACAGCTCGCATAGGGAAGATAAGAAAATGGAGTTCGAATATCTTGCTCGATGTTTGAAATACTGATCACTGTCAAGTGAAGTTCGTGACTGAAGTTTCATACCTTGCCTAGTTTTCCTAGTAATCTTTTGTTGAGGTGGCGGTGAAAAGCTTCTTTGTTTTCAATCGTTTTCTCGAAGTAGGATGAAGTTTTTATATATTTTTTTAGCAGAAGCAAGTGCTTCTTTTCGAGGTCTCTTTCAAATTTTTCGGAATGAAAGACAGGGCCATATTAAAATTTTTTTCTGACTTTTCTGACAATCTTTGTTTTCTGGTTTGATTGCTGTGACTAACGTCAAGATTCCACCTTGACGCGACCGATGGGCTTGTGCCAATGACTACGTCTCCGGCCACAATTTGAAACGTGTGGCAATTGTTCGCTCTACGTCATCGCCGGTGTTTCCCCGGATTGATGACCGCTGTAGGCAAGCTGTTGCAGAAATATGAAACGGCTGTTCTGCAATTGGATTGAAACAAGCCTGAAAGAAATGTTGATCCTCAACGTGGAGTTTAAAGGTGGAGTTTCAAGTTCTAGAACGTCGCTGGAAGTGCCCGTGATGCGTTAGTGACGTCAGGCATTACTGTCTCTTTTGCGTGTATTAGCAAGAATCTGAATCGCTCATCAACCAACCAACGGAACCTTCACATTCCACTGCAAAATATGTTTGTACTCCGACGTAAGAAAACATTCCCGGTGTATTTCGCCGCCTTCCCTGTGCGTTGCGTGGCAACCATCAGAGAACGAGCTATTTGAAAGCGTCCTTCAAATGTTAAAAGATGATTACATGCAGTGTTTAGCGGAGCGCTTTAGTGCTGATCGTCGATGAAATGTGAATCCTGAGCCGCGCTTCTTTTCAGGCCCGTGCCCCTGCAACGTCGTCGGACATCCC
>Ga0210059_1007242_pt1 | contig 17670 bp, 10 predicted proteins | sample Ectturendosymbi2_FD_188042 | JGI IMG/M metagenome (GOLD analysis project Ga0210059, IMG submission 188042) | Ecteinascidia turbinata endosymbiont from Florida, USA - Sample 2 (SPAdes) (version 2) | ecosystem: Host-associated > Tunicates > Ascidians > Unclassified | place: Key West, Florida... | reverse complement strand
ATTGTAAAAAATCATGACGAATATAGTTGCTTTCGAAGGTTTTAGGGGGGCGATCGCCCCGTCATAAGGTTAGTTACCAGAGAGCCTACGCGAGTTGATAACAAAGATAGTGAACCTAAAGCTCAAGTTAGGCTACTTAAGTTCCTAGAAGAAAATTAAATTCTTTCAAAGACGCACATTGTCAAAACCATTCTGTCATTGTCCCAATGTAAGAATAAGAACGAAACGAATGCTTTTCGCGAAGAGGAATTTGCAGGACCACAAAGTGGAAGAATACAAAAATAAATTGGAGCACAACTAGAGGAGCTCCACGCCAGATTTGACCATTTCCAAGAGTTAAAACCATGCTTTGCATTCCTTATAAATCCATTCATCGTTAATGTAGTCAGTGATAGCTATCCAGTTCGCCAACCATTTGTCACAAACTTGTGTGCTGTAGAAACGAAACTGACTGGCTCTTAAAAAGCTTTAATCAATGCCACTCTATACTTAATTTCTGGCCACAGGTTCCAGAAAATACCCACAATTTAAAAGACCTGGGTACAACTCATTTCTGTATACAGCACGACATATTGCTATGACTTTGTTCTCTGTAATGAAGTTCGTCAAATCAAACCACCGTGCAACCCCAAAAAATGAACCTTTGGGAGAATGGATTTTCACAGCAATAACAAGGCATTGTCTAGATTTTCGGTTACTACAAAATCAAACAAAAACTTAATAGTGGCAATTACTGTACATCCTTTCATGTAAAGCTTGCATTCTTTACCGTATTTGTGTAGACACTACAAACTGGATTTGCGGCTCGCTGGTGTTTTTGGTCTTCTGCAAATGGCTCTTACATGGAACAAGTTTGCCCACCCCTGGTTTATACTACGTGCAAAGAAACATGAGTGAAAAAGAAGCATTGCTGCCAACAAAGCGGGTATTTTTGCAATTAATGCTCCTAAAGGGCGCAACTGCGCAGTACCAACAGACCATTTGCGCAGTGAAACCTCATACCGCGCACTTGCAACATTCCAAAACGATGAATTCTAGCTGCTACGAATTCATCGTTAGGCCTATATGTGGCATTATTACGTCGCCACATTACTTCCCCATTTCACAAGCTCAAGGCGGCGACCTTTAACAATGGATTGCAGCCACCGACACGTTGGGACCAATTTTTGCAGACATAATGCTGCGTCGCCCTGAGCTAACCAAAGAAAAAGTCGAATCGACGATCCTCATAATACCAATTGAGATTACCCATTCGACTAGATTCACTCTTCTACTGCTGCTACGAATTCAACGTTATATGTGGCGTAATCACGTCGCCACATGGGCTTAGTTTAGGCTAATAACAGTAACACAAATTTGGATTTAAACAAGATTTGGTTTTCGTATTTGCAACAGAGGTGTTCGGACTCAAGTTTTTTCGAGTCCGACTCCAGTCCTGATCCAAGAGGTAGGAATCCTGATCCAAATTTTGTTTGTAGCACAAATATGAAATCCGAATCCTTTAAATCCTGTTAATATATTTGCCTAATCAATGTTACACTATAAAAATTTTTGTTTCTAAAAGGTAGTGGCTACAGGTCCATCAGTGGACCTTCGCATTTGAAAAGTTATTCATCCATCACTTGTAATGTGACAGTAACACACAACGAGTTTGTAGAAGGGTGCACTAGATTTGGTATAAATGTGCTAAATCTAACCCCTAAACCTAAATCAAAACTGTAAATCTGAACGCAAAGGTTTGGAAACATTTGAAGAAAGTAAAAAAGTGGTCCCTTAACAAGTGCAACCATTAGACTGCTACCAAAATGAAAGACGCCAAGGTGAGAGTCGAACCGAAAACCATTCACACAGCAGACGTAGACGCATTCGCTACACTACCACAACGGTGCTGTCAAAGTGACAAAGTCAGCATTTTATTCTAACCACCAGAGGTGTACAGGAGCCGGAGTGTCGGAGTTGACTCCGGCCGGAGTCTAAACGAATTTCGAAAACAGGAGTGGCGCCGGAGTTGATATTTTTACAGGGCCGGAGCCGGAGTGTTTTTTTGAATATGAGGTTAGTTTGTATATGATTGATTATTATTATTGCAGGTTGTTTTTTTTTTACAAAATATGTTATAATGTAAATTTCAAATGTGAAAAACTGCTTCACAGGCAGTCCAAAATTTTAATACAACTTGGATGTAAATAAGGCTAGGTTGGTGAGTTTCATGTGTGTAAAGATTTGGACAATTTCTTGTTCATGGTGATACGTTGAAAATCTATTGGCCAATAAAATTTAGCTCACATAATAGGTTTCGGTTGTGTCTCAATCTCAACAACCACATCCAGTTTTCCATTTCGAAGGACAAAAAGACCGTATCTCGCATCCAGTTTTCTGCCAGATATAAAACTGAGTTGGAGAAATTTTCACTACTGTCCATCAGAGGTGGACAAACAGCGGAGTTTGGATTCTGCGGAGGCGGAGCGGAGGAGACATTTTTTTGAAGCAACATGCCCATATTTTACTATAGAATTCGCAATTTTGCAGAGCCAAGGCGGAGTCGGAGTTGAATATTTCTATGATTTGCGGAGGAGGAGCGGACGCGGAGCAAAGCTTTTCGGAATCGGAGCGGATGCGGAGTCAAACAAATGAGACTCCGTCCATCTCTACTGTCCATATGGTCGAGTGGGAAGTGACTAGACAATTGTCAGTTCGAGTCACTCCTTTCTTGTATTTGATTTTTCTTTTGATGTACTTACACAAGATTGTATGTCAAAAATTTTGGACCCCTTGTGATGTACATTTCGAAAACGGAAAAGCCGACAAGGGTTCACAATTAAGCTCTTGGACTACAGCAGGGTTAGGTTTAGTATTTTAGGGTTAGGGTCTTGTGTTAGTGTTTAAGGTTAGAGTTTGTGGTTAGCGTTTGGGGTTAGGGTCCAGTGTTAGTGTCTAAGGTTAGGGTTTAGGGTTAGCGTTTAGTTTTGAGGGTAAGGGTTTGCGATTAGGGTATAGAGTTACAAAAAATTAATAGCCACCTTAATCCCCTTAATATGAGAAGCAACTGACATGTAAAGAAGAGGTTATATATTTTGCAGAGCTCAGCAATTTCGCTTGATACGTTTTTTTAGTGTTTTCAAAACGAAAACCGGATACGGTCATTTAGACACTGCCAAACGTTTATAACATTCACTATGGAGTTTAAGCAGGAGTCGGAGTCCAAAACTTTAAAAGTTTTCAAAGTCGGAGTGGAGCCGGAGTATATTCAGCAGAAGCAGAGTGGAGTCGGAGTATATTCAGCAGAAGCGGAGTGGAGTCGGAGTCAAAAATTTCAGATTCCGTACACCTCTGCTAACCACATCACTCTCGCCGAACCTATAGCCATTTCCTTTCTGAAAAGCAAACCTTTACTATGTAACATGTGGCGTGCCCCAGGGATCTGTCGTTGGGCCTTTACTATTTCTTATATATATTATTAACATTGTGAAAGTCTCCAACTTTAATACTGTTTTATATGCAGATGATATCAATCTGCATATTTCGTTGAAAAACCACGAAATTTTAGAAAAAACAGTTAACCATGAGCTCAAAAAAATCGATCACTGGGTTCGTGCTAACAAATTATGTATCAGTTATTCCAAAAGCAATTTCATGCTCATGAACAACCATAAAAATATCAATTTTTTAGTGTCAATTAATCATCACCCAATACCAAAACAAAGCAGCTTAAAATATCAATATCAAAACAAAGCAGCTAAAAATTGGCGTTATACTTGATGATAAGCTTAATTGGAAGCCTCAAATTGAAAAGTTGGTAACACAGCTCTCCAAATCATGTGGAATGTTGTTCAAAGTAAAACACTGTACCAACATTTCAATGCTCAAATCTGTTTACTTCGCTCTTTTCCATTCCTATTTAACTTACTCAATACTTAACTGAAGAAGGGCCAACAAGACGACTTTACTCCCTGTAACTAGATTGCAAAATAAAGCTGTGAGAACACTTGAATATAACAAAACTAAAACAACTATACTCTATTCCAAGCACAAAATTTTAGAAATACCTGATTTATTTCAATTGTCTGTTGCCAAATTCATGTACTCCTTTTATAATGGTGGATTATCTAATCACTTTGATAACTACTTTACCGAGATTGCATCAGTCCACAAATATCAAACAAGACTACAAAAATATTATTTACTCAGAATGAAAACATCTCTGGGTCAGCTTTCTCTAAAGTATATTAGTCCGAAAATTTGGTCTAACGTTCCGGAAAAATTGAAATCATCTTCGCCTTATTCATTTGACAAAAAATATAAAAAAAATCCTGCTATCTTGCCAGACTTCCTGTTGATCTTCGTTTTATATGCTTGTCACATTCTGTTTGATCTTCGTTTTATATTCTTGTCCGATTCTGTAATATTGCGCTGATGCCACTATTTTCCCTTTATCCACCTCTGTAGTTACTCACCACACCCACTGTGCATAGGCATGCTTTTCCCCACTGTTTTTTGTTGTTGTTTGTATGCTTATTTCACCTGACGTTGATTTGACGCTTTTTGTTACTTTCATTACTACTCGTAAAACGTCTTCAATTAAAATTTGGTTTGTGTTACCAGCAGGGCTGGCTGAGAACTTGACCCAGGTGGTCTTTCGCCAACCCTTTGTGATTCAACATGTTAGAACACGATTACTAAGCTGCGAAACGTGAAATTTCTTATTTTTTGTATTTTTTCATCACTATATAATCAACTAGTGATCATTGATGTTATTGTATTTCCTCTTGCTGCTTCGTTTTATTTCGTGATTTGAGTCACAAAAATCCATGATTAAGCCATACCATGTTTTAAACAGACCTTCCTGCGAGAAAAAACGAATTAAATGGAAACCGGCCGTTTTCGGTACATTTTTATCCGGAGTCCGCTAAACACACAATCATCTGCAGCTCACTTCATAAACATTTTGTGCGACACCACGTTAAAATGACACAGGGTAGGAAGCCCAGTTGAAGTTGACGCGAAAATACCCTACAAAAAGCAACCAACATTCAGTAGTCAAATAATATTACAACTTATGGTAACCGCAGCTTGTGCGTAATTCAACAAACAGTGAGCTGTCACGTAACACATCTCGGAAACATTAACCGACTGTGCTTTGTTCGTGCGAATAGCTCCTAGAAGGAGAATAGCGCGTTTTCAAGAATAGCCGCCTGCTCTTATATTGTCGAAACACGACGTCCCTCGAAAGTAAACATGGCATTTGACATACCGCACAGATCGTTCTCTTTGTAAGCTCCAAAGAGGATTTACGAAATTTTGTTTTACGTGGTTTCAGGCAGATCGTCTGCGCCAGCTTTGCACGCATTTATCGAGAATTTGTGTTTGTTTCTTTGGATTAAAAAGTACCCGTAATAATCACTCTCAGAGCATATTAATAAAATTTTTTCACATCACGGAAACATTTTCCATAACTGATTCAAATGTGACCAAAAAGTACGTGGATGCATAAGCGTAGCCAGGGTGTTAAGGGGGGAAAGCCCCCTAAATTTTTAGCCCATCTCGTCATTTTACGCTTTGAGAAGCGGTGTCCCGAAAAAAATATTGTTGCTCGCTTAAAGTCAAACGATTTGGCCTCACCAAAACTTTCGGCTGGCTACGCCACAGTGTGAATCAGCAACGAAGTCAACCGTAGCGACGACCACGTGCGAAAAGCAGTTCGTGTTGACAGAAACCGACGGCACATATAGCCGCAAAAGTCAGCAATGTCTTGAAAAGAAACCGCCTTGAAGAAACGCAGTTCATTTTGGGATGGCAAAGCTCATGCGCAGGAGCACCTCATTTTCCAGAAACGTGCAACATTGCCACCAAGCGGAAGAACTATTTTGAAGATACCACGTTGCGTCGGCGAGAGTGTGCCAGCAGTTGCATGCGGGTATACCACATGCAAATCTTCTAAAAACCTGTTTTTACCTAGAGTTAACTCTTCCTCTGGAAAATGTTCTCTTAAATTCACAGGCCCAAAAGCACGGTCTTCAATACCAGACGATATTAAATTTTCAACCACCTTTACCTTTAAATGGAAACTTAACAAACACCTCCCACATGAAAAAAATTCCCAATTATGAACTTTAGCAACATTTCCCTTGTCCAGAACAAAATACTGTGAATTCTAGTATTCTGTAACTCTGCTTATTTTTTTGTGAACACTTACTTTTTCATAATTTCTGTGTGCACATTCTATACTTCTCGACATATAAGTACACCCTTTGTTTTTTTCTGTTTTGCTTTTTTTTCTGTACCTCTTTAATTAGTTTTTGTAACTTTTTTACTTTTTTATAAGTACTATTTTTTAATTTTTTTATATTGCTAAAATATTCTAACCACACCAAAATCCTTCACTTAAATTCGATCCACTCATCTGTGTACATAGGCATGCGGTTTCACCTGTACATTTTCTTCACCATGTTCTGCGTTCATTCGTTTTTTTTTGTTTTTTTCATTATGCTTATTTGATGTCCAACTGTTGTTTCTCAACACTTATCAAAAAATGATAAACGAGGTTGGTTGACTAGATGATCGCCACGGTCTTTCGCCAATTGTATATGACACAGCGCCCCTCTGTTTACACTGATCAACTATTGTGCCAATGTGTTTTCATTTGCTCTAATGTTCGCTAATGGTTGGCTTAATGCATGCGATGGCTTTTATGATGCTTCTGCTTGTTGGCTGAGTCATATGAAACAATAAACCATTGACAGTTGACCCAGGGAAATTCTGCAGCAGGTGTACTTTTGCACAGTGCGTTATTCCAACGCAGTTGCTGCAGTAGTCTCCCGCTACCATTTACGCCAGCATCACCATGTCAACCGATCACAGAAACTCATTCTTTGGAATTTATGTCAGATTCAGGTATACAACATAATCTAGATTTTCAGAAAAACAGCCTTAAAAACGCTGATGCTAGACGTCGTTGAGCGAAACAAACATATCTCTGGTCGGGATTTACCAAAAACATAATTTTTGTTGGTAACTTATTTCCTGCTAAAGATTCACAAATTGTTGAGTGAAAACATTGCAAACAATGTACGAACTTGACTTCGATGAAATCTTTCTTTGTAAAAACTAGCGGTGCTACCTTTATGAAATCAGATTTATTAGCAGAAGCCGCAATAAATAAATACATTAATGCAGTATTTATTTAGTCGATAATTATGTCAGAGACAAAATTCGAATACAACAATGCATGTAAAAAATAAACAAACAATTGTTACAGAAAGAATGTCATTGTTTACAATCATTGACGCTGACTTTTAGTCCCATGAAAGCTAAAGCTCATTCGAGTACAAAATAATTTTTCTGCATATTTGAATTTAATATATTTTCTTCGACTTGTCAATTTTCGCTTGGATATGCAACGTACTTGCATTATTGAAAACGTTGATCAAGGATGTCAGTGGAAATGCTACTATCGATGTAATGCAAAATTGAAGGTACGTTGTTTTTGTGCAGAATTACAATTTGCGAAAGATTTAAATAGCTAAATTTTAACTGTTTTGTTTCCTTCAAGTAGGTTTCTTGAACCTTTTATTCTTAAGGGTGTTATTCACAGTCTTACAAAAATAATACACTTTATATTTGATTGAACTTTCACTGCAGCAAAATGCAGGAACCTATTGCAAAACCTATACCTGATCAGACCTACGTATATTAAAGAATAGGCATTACAATGAAACCCTGCAGAAAACTCACTTTTTCTGGAAAAGAAGACTGTTTTCTCCCCCTTGTCGTCCGTATCACCGTCGCATATAACCCGAAATTAATTATAATAATGATAACAGCAGGAATGATTGACAAATACAGGACCCAATCGTTTCTCATCCAACATCTGGTAAATAAAGATTACGTAAGAAGCCTGCATGCCAAACTGTGAAACATTTCAAAAATACGCAACGTTTATGACATTGTATATCAGAGGTCTACAAACTACGGCCCACGGGCCAAATCCCCTCCGCGAAGCCATATCATCGGCCACAAAGACATTTTGTCAAAAATAAAAAATACTGTGTTCACGAAAAATGTGTTGATTTGACAGAATATAACATATCCCGAAGCAGTCACGTTACGTAAGATGTCCAGGCCACGAACTGCTGTTTAATAGCTTATGTGGCCCTCTGACAAATACGATTGGAGTCACCTGGTCTATACACTACATGAATTCCCATACATGCAAAAAGAACTTGAAAACTCATCATTGACATTAGCATCATTAGTGCAACATATTGACAAAAATTTGTGCACCGGTTCTTATACTACGCTTTTCGTCGCCTTCGCCTCCAGCCAAATATTGAAAAATAACAAAAATTCTTTCTCTGTATTCTTTGACGATATTCGGTTAGCAATATTTTGAAACGGGTATACATGTTTCACTGATAAGAAGCCAGTCACTTTCTTGTTAAAAAAAAAGAATCGACTTCTCATTAGTCACAATCACAACTGGTGTTTGAAACATATTGTAATCCAACAACTTGCACAGAACAAAAGTCGTAAGTAAAGCATTTTTTTAAATTTCTTCATGATGAAACGTATGTGAATATTTAAAGTTATGTTAATATTTCTGTCGTGATGAATTCATTGCCAGGGTGCACATTACAGACGCCGACGTATTTACTTCAGTGTGATAGATTTTGTGTATTTGCAGAACGAGAAAAAATTGAGGTGAGCGATTGGTGTGGTATAAATGCTGCTGAGAAAAATTAAAATCAAACTTACTTGTGACCCTACACAACTTGGGAGGCGAGTGGGGACAGCGTGGAGTGCTCGTACTCAGAGAGACTTGAAAGCACGCGTAAATGTCAATCGTGCCATAAACTAGTAATTGGAAACTGGAACAACACTTTATTCAGAGAAGAGGACGAAATGATCGTGGAAGTAAATCAATATTCCCTGGATGTTGTTGGGAAAAATGTTGGCATCTCTATCTCTTCAATTACTGTAAGTGTACTGGTCCTAACACTGCAGAGCTGCACAATAGATGGACACTCTTCTACTCCGGGGATGAGCCAGCAACATTTGCACAGGCTGGAGTGGAGATATTTATAAGACAGCAGCTGGCAAGTTGTGCAGATGAATAGTTTCTTATGAGTCTTATAAAAAGTGTGTGCATATTGAGGCATGTTGAAGTTGTTAGACCGCTATCTGTGCTTGATACAGGTATACGGCCCAAGTTCAAGTACACTGTACTAGGCCCGTAGCCAGGTTTTGAGGTTTGTAGGGGCAAAACACATTTTTAGGGGACCACGATTTTTGTTTTATTATATTTTTAAAACAAATTTTTCTGGGAACAAAAAAATTTGGAGGGGCGCAAAAGAAATTTGGGGGCACTGCTCCCGAATGCCCCCCATGGCTACGGGCCTGCACTGTACCCGGAATTCGTGGAAAGATGTAGTGATGCCCTACAAAGGGTTTAAACTAACGAAACCACGATCCATTTGAGAGACTTCAATGTACACGTTGAGAATTATGTCGGGGTATGGAAGGGTGTGAAAGGCCGACATGGTGATGCTGACCTAAACGATGACGGAAGGCTATATTGCGTTGCTGTAGTTATGCTGTAACAACGCACTGTGCATCATCAACACTGTTTTCCAACACAGAGATTTGCACAAGTATACATAGTACAGAAATTCGTTGGGTCAACCGTCACTCATTGATTTCAGCGTGGTTTCGGTTGCCTTGTTCAGATCAGTGTTGGACATTCGTGTAAAAAGGTGTGCAAAACTGTCAACCGACCATGGCATGGTGGCATGCAACTTACTTATGATAAAGAATAAGAGGTACTGACGAATAAAGTGCGAGGACCTGTTGGACAAAGATGTAAGAAAGTCTTTTGCAGACAGCTTTTTGTCTTCATTGCACAGCGGACGCAGATGAGGAGCGTCAGCTGTTAAAATCAGCTGCACCTCCATCTGCTGCTCAACTATGTAGATAGAAACGACTCTGTGGAGAATTATGACAAACAGTAACACCATAGTGGACCAGGAGGTGAAAGATGGTATTTGAGCAAAGAAAGTGTCCACAAGGCGTGGCTTTAGAAGAAAGCCGCATATTCTTTACATTCGGGGTACGCTGAAGCGTGGAAGTCATCAGTGCTGGAGAGTTTCGAGAAGCCTTGGGAATATAGCCTACAAGACGTGTACACATGTTTAGTTAGTCGCCCTTTAGAAAGCATACGATCGTCTTATTTGTGGAAAGCTTTGACGAGTGTTGCGGAAATACGATGTTGACGGCCACATCTAATTGGCTCTCAATACCTTGTGTTCATGCTGAGAACATTGTGTTCGTGTCAGAGGAGTTAAATCGCAACCGTTTCAGATTCGCTTTTATCTTTTATTCTGATGTCATCACAGAACTCTTTGTTTCGCATAACGAGCAATATGAACAGAAAAATGCCGCTAAAAACAGAAGTAACATGTCGTTCTTTCCTGTTTTGTTTCAGATTTTTATGTTTAATAATTTTGCAGTCTTATTTTATTTTTCTTTGCGCTCATTCCACGTTATCCACGTGACCACTTCGTTGGAAATCCTGAAGTTCACCACTGATATTTACAACTTGAAAAAAGTGAAAAGCAAGTATGCTCTCGCAAAATATAGAAATATAAAGTTTTGCAGTACTGAAAGTTTAAAAATGTTTTTAACTCAAAAAAGATACTTGATCAAATTTCAGATTATTTGTGTGTTGCTATACATGTATGCTGCAGATTCCTTGCAGTTTTTTTCACGTTATCCGTTTTCATGGTATGACCACTGTGGCAAACTACAGTAGAGAACAAATTTCGGACTTCTTTACACGCAACGGTGACAGATATGACTACAAAAATAAATGATTAGACGCGCAACCAAAAATGCACGGGGTTTTATTGTCAAAAAAGTGAGAAAATCCACGCTATGAAATAAAGATACACGCGTTAGCAATGGTTTTTTCTTAAAAAGAGCACGGCCATGATTGAAAGTTTAAAATCAAAGAAACGATCAATAAACTCTCAATGTTTGCAATTGATGCCTATGCAATTTTTCCGGTGTCCTAAAATTTAGTTCGCTTTTTCCACCTTGTCAGTTTTGAAGCTCTGTTGTTGAGTTTCAGGTTACTACTTTTCTTCCTAATGCATTTTTTTGGTTTAAATACATTTCGTCCACCGCCATCGTCCGAAAATTCAATACTGAATTAAAGGCAAAGCCTTGTTGAAACGCCTACAATGAACTTTTCAAATCATTTTTTTTCTTTCACTACTGTTTGTAGTTCGATTTTTGGTAATGCTTCACATTTCCAATAATGCGTCATATTTCCAATACGATACAAACTACCATGCGTTGCAGCGGTGCACATGTTGTTTGTTCGTTATGCCTGTTACTAGCCATCAGGTCATTGTGTTTCTGCTCAGGAATTTGTGTTCGTATCGGCGGAGAAAAACTACAACCTTTTATTGTGGGTGCAGGACTCCAACAAGGGTGGGTGCTGTAACCACTGCTCTACATAGTCTGTATGAATTTGATAGACACTTACAGCCTAGTCGACGAAGGTGACATTGTTTGAAGCTGCAGGATCAACTGTTGCCATTTTGCGGACAATTTGGTACTGCTTGTATCTTCCGAGCAAGGTCTGCAACATCCACTTGGTCATTTGCACCTGTGTGCGACCATCAGTGGATGGAAATCAGCACGAGACATTCAGAGGTATTGTGTCTCTTCACAAACCCACGGCAGTGCGCGCTGCAAGAAAGCCGCAATACAGTACAGCAGGTTGAAAAGTTTGAGTACCTTGGGGTGGTATTCACCAGTGACGGATGGCGGAGCAAAAGCTTGATGCAGGAATTGGCAAAGCAAACACAGGTCTGTGTGAGGTTTATTGTTCAGTGATCACAAAACGGGAGCTTTCAAATAACGCAAAACTGACCGTTTTTAATGGGTCGTTGTTCCGATCCTCAACTGTGTCCATGAAAGTCAGGTAATGTGCGACAGAATACTATCCCCAGTGAAAAGGTGCAGAGAAGATATTTTTGCGAAGAATTCACGGCGTAAGACTTTACGACAAAGTGTGCGCGTCTGTGAAATTCGCAAAGGCCCGAATGTCGATCCACTTTTCTTCCAAATCGAGAGATCCCGGCTACGTTGGTTGGGCCATGCGTCCACAATGTCCCGGAAACGTTGGCGAGGCACATGCGTCAAGCTGAACCCACAGGAAAGCGACTCAAAGGTCTTCCAAGGACCATGTGAAGTAATTTCATCTCCAAACTTGTTTAGTACTGCCTTGGTGTGGAGACGGCAAAACTATCAGAGTTTGCTCTAAACCGTGAGGTATTTCGAGTCCCTTGAGGCTGTAGCTCCCGCGACCTCATCAGAGAAATTAAAGGTGTGAAGATGAATAAAGATGCATCGTTGTATAAGTAATGCTTTACGACAATAGAAACTGCGTATATACCAATCATATCCTTGGGTAACTATGATGTGGCGCAACGAAACAAACAAGGTACATTCTGTTTCTTTTGTAGAGTACTTTTGTAATGAATGTGCGTTTCAGAATATCTTAAAATCTGCCAATGTGTTGTGCAGTCATGCTATATGATAAATACGTTTAAATAAATGAATGGAAAAGCACGTTTTTACATAAGTCAAGGTTGCGACTTTTAAAGAACAAGGAACAATTTTCATTTTTTGAAGGCAGGACAGCTTGAAACCTGTGAAGTCCAGTTAGTGATAAAGGAAGTTGATGTAATTCATTTCAAACTAAAACCAAACAAATTTTGGAATTAATTGTTTTGATAAATAAAAGATAATCCTGATCAAGAAAAGTCTTTGCTTTACATGACTGGTAGTTCGAGGCCACCTTTGAGGTGAAGCACTGTGAAAGTGAAAAAGCGAAAAAACATCTTGATAAACGTTTCAACCAAATGTACAACATTTGACATATTATACAGTGTAATCATAGGTTGATGCACAACTTTATTTATCAGATACAGCGACGAATTTCAAATTTTCAAAACACGCAGATGTTTCTATGACAAGATTTATCACTTACGTTTCATCAAATCTTTTATAAATCGTCCAATCACAAATGGCCACGACCACAACAAATATTGATGGAAATGCCCAACCGAATAAAATAGAACCAATAAAGAAAGGCTCGTTTTCCAGTTTCTAATAAAAATAAACTTGCTGAAAAAAATTTACTAATGCTAATTCAATATGAAAAAAATGTGGGAATTTTCTGGCTAACAACGGATAGGTAGTTGTTAGGTAATAGAAATCAACTTACTGAGGATGCAACCAACAGGTTATTTTCTTTTGATTTACAAACTGTCCACTTGTTATGTGGGTACACAGCGGTGGTTCGATTGACTTCGCGAAGATACGTATCTCGCTACGTTAAAAGAGAATAACTTCAACGTCTCTTTTGCAAAGCGTACGTAACAGTAAAAATAGAAAGAAAAAATTACTTTGCACTGCCCATTGAACAGATTGATTGGGTTACAACGCTAGAGAGCAGTACTCGCTTCACAGCAAGTTAGGACGCCGTGAGTAAACACCAAAAATTTCTTGCCAGCTCAGCAGTCTTTTCAACAGAAAGCTACATCCTTATGGGCATGTTTTCAAGCTATTTAACGAACGTAGTTTTGCTAAAATGTGGTCAATACTGGAACTCTTTCAATGAATAACGCAACGATACAAGAACATGCTACCTTGCAATTTACATACAACTAACTTTGGGCCAGCCTACTGGTTAAAACTCCCAATGTGTTGAATAGAAGGCTACTTTTAATAACGCCTAAATTGCCGACTTTCACCACATACACTTACATTGTACGTCTGCTATTGGGCTACACAGTTTAGTGTAAGCAATAGTGATATCACTGATTAGCCGTTAATCAGCCATTACTTTGCTACGTACAGCAATAGGCCAACATCCTGAGTACACAGGTTTAACTGAACACATTTTGGGGCGATTATTAGCAACCTAACAAACGCGATATTCAATATCTCAAAACTCGAAGGGTATTTTTGGATTCAGCGACCGGATTTACCCGACAAACGGTCAAGTTTTCAAGTCTTTCGAAAAATATGTTTTAGTTAGCCTGTGCATCGTTTGCATGAAACCATATGAGAAGATTCAAGTTTTTTTGTATAAGCTTTAAAGAGGAAAATTGCTGAAAAAGTAGGGGCTCAAAGTCGAGATAATTTAGGTTTTGATCCTTTGTCCGAGTAGCAGAAACGATCAGGCAACGGCCTGGTGAGATTGAACGAAGCCACAGCGATCCTTCAAGAAATAGAAGATTAACATTTAATTTTTATTTTCAAAAAAACAGTTTCGCCAAACTGGGAGAAATCAATTCATTAGATATACAAACCATTCGGTACCTTATTAATTGACACTTTTGTCGAAATAGCCTCAACCATCATCCAAGCCAAAGAACTCAAAAGTGAAAAGTGAGCCAAAATGCCAACTAACTGGCACGCATTGCTGCAGTAAACCAATTGAACTTCGCTCAGCAGCAATATTATATTGAACAGCAACAGAGAGAATGACAAGTTGATGATCAGAAAATAGGTACGCACTTCAATGCGTAACTTGCTTTTTCTCCTGAAAGCCGAGACATAATGGCTGTGATTTGATGAAAGGTATATAGAAATCAGGTCAACAACGGTAATATTCATAGTAAAAAACTCACCAACACCAGAGCACGTAGATAATAGTCGCTAAACAAAATGCTGCAGAAATGGCACATCCAACTATTGCAGGAATGCATTGCGTTCTGCACTTCTTTCCTTCTGCTGAATTCTGCTTGAAAATAGATAACTTTACAATCATACGTAATACATAGAAACAAACCACAAACACATCCATTGTTATAAAAGTGGCATTCAAAAATATTTGCGGTTCTTTTCCAAAGTCTACTGTCCATGTTTTAAGATGCGCTAATATTGACAGAAAATCAGTGTTGTAATTTTTAAAATAGGATTTTTCAAACTTACAATAACAGTTGCCACATGACCCAATCGATGGCATCGACACAGTACCGAGTTGTCACTTCTAACCATTGTGTGACAACCTTCTGTTGACCAGAAGTTCCCAGTCATATTCCACGTTGAACAAAATGTGTTACATTCACTTGGTGCGCGGTTTCCTATAGGCAAAAGAGCCTGTAAAATACAATGCAGCTTTAAGTGGTGAATGCGACTGATCAGTCAATTGAGCCAATGGCCGGAAGACTTAAGAAACAAGGAAAGAAAACTTAACACTTTTCTGCCTCTGGTTTCACGATTCGTCTTCTTTCGTTGTGACAGCATAACTTGTTGCATTAAAATCAACATAATTGCGCGCTGTCATTCCTGTGTGCGTTTTCTGCATATATTTTGTAAAACGATCAGAGCACCATTAAATTAATACTTCATGTTTACGATTATAGCGTTCATGTGGGGTTGAAACACGTACTGCATGTTCAATACAATAATTTCGAAGCTTTGTATATATAATACATTTGCAATTGATTGTTGACGTTTTCCTGCATCAAATCATACTGATGCATTTTACCGATAAAATGTCGATGTTACGAAATTACGAACACGCAGGCACATTATTATTTTTGCCCTGGCAATTGGCAACTTTTATATGTTCGTGTTCTATGATCTAAAACTATTTCATATCTTCCCATCAAGCATTCATCTCCTTGGGATGCTTGACATTTCAAGAGTGAGGAAAACATTTACATTTCAAAGAAGTTCGTAATGTTTCTCGCGTTGCGCACGTGAGCTTTGCCTACATCAGATTTTCTTTTACTTGTGCTCAACCCCTTCCACAGGCATGCTTTTCACCCTGACTTTTGTTTTTTTTGGGGGCTGTTGTCATTTGTTTCTAACTTCTGTGTAACATTTAAATTATTGTATCTTGTCAAATAATTTTCTTCTTCACCTGAAACGTCTTCAGTTTGGCGTTGATTTATGCAAATAATAGGACTTGCTGCGTAGTTGACGTACAAAGTCTTTCGCCAAAAATTTGTGTCACAGATGTAATTCCTCAGACCTCGATTTTTTACTCATTTTTATTTTTTCTTAATGTGCAATTAACGTGTCTTCCATTTATTGTTTTGCCCTTTTAATTGCATTTCTGTTACTTGGTGGTGTGAATCACAAAAACACATCGAAACCTAAGTTACATTACAGAAAGGAGTACCTGTGCTTCGTAGCTTACACGCAGTGATCCTCTAAAATCTTGCAAAACAATTAAAGCAAAAATTTAGCAGTTCTTATGCCTTCTGGGCTATCAATGAAACGTCTGCTATGACCCAGCAGGCTTGGCATAAAACAACTTACTGAAACGAATCAAATGAACGCACTCTATGCAAAGCTGTCTGTAACATTTTGTAGTACACATCTATACAGGATTTTTCGAGATATACAGCAGTCTTCAGATGTTACCTAAAAACTGTCATTGCATACGAGCTAGCTCTTCTACGATAACATATGTTTAAATTGCGTGCTATCTATATTTTTTACGTAAAAATAAAGTAAAAATAAATAATTATTGGAACGCAATGCAGAATTGATTCAAGCATTTTCGCAATTATACTACAGTAACTGATTTTTTTCAAAAGTTTTAGCAACACATGCATAATGCCTAATTAGAAACAAGGAAATGCAAAAAGAATTATGGTTATGATGTTGTGGCTTTGCGTAGTGCATTTATTCATATCTAAAAAAAATTTGTATAACTGCCAGGCTGTTATGAACATACCTTGAACTCTGTTTTGACTGGTTCAAATAGGATTTCGTCTTTTAAGTTAGTCACAACAAAAGCAGAGACAATCAAGGGTGAATTAACCACGTAATCAACCGATGTTTTACTCCCGTAGCTTTTAGAAGATTGGGAAAGACACCGAAAAAGTTTTGAGTTAAAAAAACTGAGGAATCCAATCCTTCGGCCTGAAAATAAGCAGATTATACTGCATGGCAGTTAATGTAAACAGATGATATATTTCGCCACAAAGTTTTTATCACTGGCAACCTGTCACCAAGGCATCTCAAACCAAATATTTTTCCATCGCGACACATGTTACTGCAACTCGGAAAATCGTTTGATAGCATATACGTCTACGCCATCTCTCACTTGACAAAAGCATGCCTTCAATGATGCCTCGGAGCAGACAATCTTTCACCACATGATTTTTTTCATTGGCTATTTTTACGTGGCCAACCCAAAAGCAAATTATTTGAGATCATTAATTGCTTGCAATGAGAGATTAGCCTATTCCTTGTGCAGTTCTCGGGTACCCTTTAACGACCACAAAAACCAATAAATTGGCTCTAGGTTTTTTGGTTATAACTCGCCAGCCGCTATAGCTAGAGAGGTGTTCAAACCCTCCATGGATTCAGCAAGTCTAGTCGTTTCGAGTCAAAAAAAAATTTTCAGTTTTGGGTTTGGCGTTCTCTTGGGGTGTCGTCAAAAGTGGGGGTGTTTTCGTATTTTTATAGCCTACTTTGCACGACCCTGGACGCCCATCTAATGGGCCCACGTTTTGGCCCAAATATTTTTATGAAACTAGGCTATCTCACGAGTCTTTAGAGCCCTTGGTTGACTTTCTAGCATATCTGGATGAAAAATTATGCCACAAAAAACAAAAAGTAGTCAAAAATCCTACC
>Ga0210059_1007241_pt1 | contig 17671 bp, 7 predicted proteins | sample Ectturendosymbi2_FD_188042 | JGI IMG/M metagenome (GOLD analysis project Ga0210059, IMG submission 188042) | Ecteinascidia turbinata endosymbiont from Florida, USA - Sample 2 (SPAdes) (version 2) | ecosystem: Host-associated > Tunicates > Ascidians > Unclassified | place: Key West, Florida... | reverse complement strand
TGGTGTTACACTTCTAAAACTGAACTCAACACACTAACAGTTAACATAACGGTAAAGTCATATCTTATCTGGACAGGCACTGAATGCTAGCCGTGCCATGTGCTAGCCTAGCACGTAGCACCACGCCAACGAGACCATGTACACTTCATAACAAGATGTCTTCCTGTTAGGTGGCCAACGCATTGGCTCGTTCAGGGTGCTGACTCAGCAAATCACGTTCAGAACCAGATGACTTGTTATCCATATATGGTAACGAGACAATGCAAAACTGGCTATGTAAACATAGTATATGTGGCTGACCATTTTGTGTTGCTTGCAGAAGTTTTGAATTCCAAATTGAGGTCTTATTGGTAGCTTTGTCTAAGATCTGTGCAAAGTTGCTGTGGCAGAGACAATTTGCCCATCATGGGCGATCATAGCCCACTGCCCTCAAAACGTCCACGGCTTTCAATCACAGAACTGACTGAATTGAGCAAAGAAGACATTGTGAAAAGATACCTAAAGCAACAAGATTATGTTGACCAACTGGAAACTAAGCTGAATGCATCTGGAGGTACAGAGTATGCTTTGACAATTCCTCGAATGGTGACTTTGCATTTGGATGTTTGAATTGCAGTATATTGCTTTTAACTAGTACCTCTGCACAGTCCTTTGTGCATGTATCTCTACCTTGTATATGTCAAGGTAGTAGACATTCAAACAAGCTTTGCAGCTGGTCAAAAAGAGATTGTAAAAACACATTATTCATAAATGAAACACTGACTGTTCTTTGGTTACTCATTACTCAAATATGTTGTCCAGCTAATACTGACGAAAACATGGATTTTTTTCACCTGTATGTGTCACTGGTTGTTGTTGTAATACTTTTCCTTTGTTGTGTGAGTGTACTGTTATTTCAAGTGTTCACATGACATCCATCGTATGTTTTGCTAGTTATTAAAAGTTAACATTTAGCAATCACCTTCAGATGATGTGGATGACAAGGAAAAAGCTCAAAGTTCAGAAGCAAGTCGAAGAGAAAATGTTCTTGTGATGCGTCTTGCTACCAAAGAACAGGAAGTTCAAAACTATGCTGTATGTTTGACAAAGTAGATTTTTGAAACGTGAAGGCCTAGATTAATGTCTTTGTTTGAGCAGTACGATCACTTTTTGCATCTAATCCTAATGTTACGAATCAGGCTATCAAACATCTTGCTTGATTTGGTTGGATATATACATATATTTTGATGTTACTATTTATTTGCTGTTAGTAGTGTTTTTTGCTACAAAAGAGTTGCAGAAATGCAATATGGAACATATATGTTTAATGAAAATTAAATGTTCCTACCAGTAAACCATGGATGTATGTGTCAACCTGTGTATTCTGAAATTTCACTTGATAAGTGTTTACTGAAAAAAAGATTTCATTTGGTTTCTTCCAACTTTTTATCCTTTGCTACATCATAAATTTTGTTATCAATTATTTTCTGTTAGTCAGCTGAACATATGAAAAGCCTTTTAACAAGTAAACAATTATTACTGCAATAAGCAATTAAGGAACAGTGAATCTTCATGTTTAATTAAAAAACTGTTTGATATGCTCATTGTATGTGCTGGCTCAATTGCACAGGGGTGCGTGCTTCTTGCTGATGGCTATGGAAATAGCAGATTCATTATGTTCATGAATGGTAGCACAAGCATCAGTCAAATTAACAAAAAGATTTTGCACGTCATGCTCTCAATCTGTTTTTTTTTCGGTCATAGACTGAAATTTGTTTGAAATGACAAAAAAATAAAATTAAGTATATCCAGTTATAAGGTCTGAAAAGGTAGGCTAGTGAATAGTGTTTTGGCAAGTTTAATGCCATTGTATTATATATGGGACAAATGACTGATATGTGTCAGCAAAGAAAAATCTACCTCTCAATTAAATAATGTGGTTGGCAAAACTAATTTTCAAATTTTGCATATAAAAGATTGAATATGCCTATGGATGACTTCCTTTCATATCTATTAGGATGACTTGCAACTCCTCCGTTTCTATGTTTTTGACATGTTTCATTTGCCCTCTTGGAATTTTTCCAGATATGCGAAATCGGTGAAAGAAGTCGCCCTGTGATACCATAATCCATTTGAATGTAGCAAAATAATATCAGTCTGAATCTAAATCCATAAAAAACAGTGCCTACTTCAGCATTTTACTGGATACAGCTTGGAAACTATAAACTAGCTGCTGCTTATGCAGCATAGAAACTTAAAAATGGTTTCTAGTCAGATGCAGACCTTGCTGCATCACTGATCCTAGGCACCCGGTTTGAAATTGGCACGGGCGTGCAAAAGCCATGACGTCACAAGATATCATGTCAAAACCTGCTTAAATTGGCAAACAATTTTTGGTCCCAAGCAGCTTTCGCACTAATGTATCCCAATATTCCAAAGCAGCTTTCACACTAATGTCAATTTTATAGGTGACTCATTTGATCAGTCATAAGATTTTCAAAACTTTTAGAACACTTGCAACAGGTTAAAGTGGAATCATGAAAAGTTGAAAACACACATTTTACATATTAAGTATTTATGCGAACTGCAGCCTTATCCATCAAAACGTTCATTAATCTTTCAAAACAAAGTTTCTCTTTCACAGTAGAATGAATATTAATAATAGTAAACAACAAGAATTGAACCTGCGTTTAGTCATTGTCAATCAGAGATAATTTTTAATGTGTCGAAGTGTACTAAAGGTATGCACTGCCTCACAGGTAGTACAGCTGGGCAATGTGAAAAACACACAGTAAACACATTAAACATGGAAGTAAATTAGCTAAAGTTTGGATTTCTACAAACAGTTTCAAAACAGCATTTGGGGTAGGACTGTGTAAATCATTACTTGCCAAAAATTGTTGAATTTTGCTGTGCAACTGCTCCTTGTTTACAATGTCTTTGTAAAAGTCACATACAAAGGAGAGTTGCTTCTTTCTGCAATACAACTTAGAACTAATTGAAGCTGTATTGTGATATTTAAGTTTTCCATTCTGTGTCGATCTTAAAAATGTTATGCTACATTTCAGAATAATGTCTTTGTACTTGATAACGAAGTACTGCGCAATCAAAAACTGAAAAATTAGCAGTTGTCGCACTCCCGGCCATAATTGGACGCACTCCCATACTTTGCGCCTATGCTAGTGATTCCCAACGAGAGATGCATGTCCCACAGTGGGGGAAATGAAGAATGACTTTCAAAGGGGGATTTTAAGCAAACTGCAAAAATGTGTGCAAAGATTAATTATTTTTGCTTTTACACAAACATGACTTCCCAGAAGAGACATGATTTTGAAGATAATTGTTTGAGGCATAGACTAGAAAAGTTTAGAAACATTGCTAGATGATGAAGTAGGGTTGTGATGTTGCAGAATTGGATGTGGACCACTGAAATATACACCAGATGTGGTCTACATATATTAAGCATAAGTGTAGAGCAGTGGTATTCAATGGGGTGATATAGCCCCCAGAGGGTGATTTTATGCAGCATGGGAGCGATTTTGTGATTTATTAGATTTGGGGGACTATTTCTGCGGATTAAAATTTACTAAAATTTTGAAATTATCCCCAAAATGCCAGAAATGAAAACTATAATTGCCACTTTGGAACCAAATTATTTGATGCACGTTCGACTCCATAGTTCGTAACAAAGGTTATAAAGCACAAGATATAGGACTGGTGATGTAACAATTGAACTAACATTGTCCTGTGTAACACTTCACTGCACTAACTATCCAAGGTGGTGTTAGGTAGTTGGCCCAGTCACAGTCGTTGCATGAGCAGTGTTAAAAAAGCGACATCAAGCGATAACATGTGCGGTCTGTAGCCATATCAACACGCACGGAATCTTGGGTTTTTCTCGTATGCAGTAGTATGCCTTACGTTCGTTTTATTACACTGAAGTTAGTTGAAAAGGACCAATGCTGATATAGCTGTCGGAAAATATAACTAATCGGCCGAATTCCATTTCTTAAAAGGAAAAACTTCAGTTTCTTTGAAGATCCTAACAATTGTCCAATATAATCATAACATTGCTACCAATGAATTATCACATCGCCTTTCGCTGCGATTAAGAATATTGTCACTTTCGGCGCCAATGTACGAGACACTCGTACTTAAAATTCCCGCATTGAGCACGTGTTTTTGTGCTATTTTCCTACACTTTTGCAACTCAATAACTCGCCAGGCGATTGTGCTAGAGAGCTGTTCAAACGCTGAAAAGATGCAAGTCTTCTAGATTGCAATGAAAAAAAATAGAAAGTTTTGGATTTCGGCTTTTTGTGGGGCGGGTTTTACGCCATTTTGGCTCAGGTTAACTGGCTCTGGGCCCCAACCGCTGGATGGAATTTTTAACTCCAGCTGTTGTTGGAAACTAGGCTACAATCCGAGTCTTTTGAGCCTTTGACTTTCTGGTTCAAAAGTTCTGGTCTAAAAACAACAAAAAATCGATAATTAATTCCCTTGGGGATTTTTTTGTCCCATAAGTGAAACAAATTTCCCTTTCCAACACCACTTGTCAGAGACACATTTCAGCACTGCCCGGAGATGCGGAGGAAGTGGTAAATGAAACAAAAGACTTCTCCGATATTTTCCTTTAAAGAATAAATGGATTCTTGTCCGTGCACCCAGTTGTTTGTTTTCGTGAGTTACATTCATTCAGTAATTTTGAAGAAAAGTGTGTTTTGTAGTGAGCTAGCCACTACAACCAGAAGTGCAAATGTTATGAAAAAGACAGAAATACTATTTTTCTTCTGCTATGAAGCGCTCATGTTCGGGCTTTAAAATAGCCTAAGAACTTGCTCCTCAAGCAATGGGTATCCACTGTGTTATTCAGATATGCACTTGCTAGCGATACCAACTTCTTCACAAAATGTGCCAGATTTGGCAGTGAAATTCGTCAATTACGTTGAATCCAGAAGCGCCGTAGCACACGCCAGTAAAAAAAATTGTGCACCTTCAAAGTGTTCCGCCGAACAATATACATGACGCATTGCAAATTCATTTGATTCTTTGTCACATATTGCAGTTTATTATTTGCACAGGGTTTCCACGCGGTATTGAAAAAGTATATAATTTCAAAATTGGTTTTCAAGACCTTGAAAAAGTATTGAATTTTGCCAAAAAGCACATTAGGTATTGAAAAAGTATGGAAATTATAAAGTATAAAGAAATCTCAAGTATCAGCAGAATTTTGCTGAAGGTGAAAAGCACTTCATTATTTCTGCAGCGCTGTGCAATGTATAAAATTGAGTTTCATGATTAAGAATTTCGAAAAATGAAGAGAAGTAATGGTATTGAACTTATCAAATTTAGTATTGAAAAAGTATGGGAAATGATTTTAAAGATGTGTGGGGACCCTGTTACAAAGAAAAGCGATGCTTCCAAAAAACGCATTTTCCACTTTTTTCGATGTTGCACCTACTTCCGATAAATTACTACCGGTAGATCTATTTCTTCATATTCGGAATGATTCATCCGAGCGCGATTAGCTTCACGAAAAGCCGCTTGCCACTCTTGTACTTTGTGTGGATCGTACCACAACTATACGAACAGGTTTTTAAGAATAGTTTTGCAAGGTCAACCGTCGCATTAAACAAACAATTGCTTGAAAATAAAGTGCAATGTCAATAAACCATTAAACCTTGTTGCTCAGCTATAGCCCTTGTTATGCACTTGGAAAAAGCAGATAGGGTCGCATGCCGTATTAAACAAGTAACAGGCGTCACAAAGCATAAAAGGTTGGGAAACACTGCTTTAAAGGTTTCTGCAAAAGTAAGGTCGTCTTCTGTTGCCAATTCTGCGAATGCTCCTGATCAATGATATCTTTGCAAGAAGTTTCCAATATTTGCTGACTACTTGTAAACTTGTGTTAGAAGTAGTATTGAAGAATAATAACATTTGTGCATAATGATTCCATTTCCGAAAGATGTATGAATGAGCTTTCTCAACCGTATGTCAGGTCAAAACTAGAATTTTGTGTAATTCATTACTTTCCACTGGAGTCGTGAAGCACCACAAGATATTTTACACTATCATATGCGAAATTAATAAAGCCTTCAAACAAATTTTGGGCACAAGCTGATGAACAATACAATACCACTCATTGCAACATGTAGGCAGGTGAATGACCTCACGAGAGTACCTTCTTGCCTGAAAAATATTACATGAAGTTATGCCACTTCCAAGCCGAACCGTCGCCAGAAAGTTTTCAATAGGGAGGCTTTGCTTTTGTGCGGGGGGCTCAACATTCCCAAAATCGAAAAAAAACTCCACTAATTTATAGTGTTTCATGTTTCAATTTGGGAGGGCTTGGAGCTTTGCTAAGCCCACCAAAGCCCCACCCCGTGGCGACGAGACTGCTTCCAAGACGTTTGGAATATCTGAAATGAGCAGTTGGTGATGTTGATTAAAATTTTCGGCCTAGTATCTTTGACTAAGCCTTGGGTAGTCTATTGACTATCGCAGGTAAAATAACCAATTCATACACTGTGTGGTTTTACAGGCTCAAATAAGTTTAATGAAGAAAACCCAGGATGACGCGGCTATATTGAGTCTGCGTCAAGCAAACCTTGACCCTGGAGTCAATCTTCTGTTTGGTAAAATGCGAGAAGAGTTGCAACAGACAAAAGACAAGTTGGAACAGGCGCAAAGTGAGCTCAGTGCCTGGAAGTTCACACCTGACAGGTAAATGCATTAAGACAGATAACGAAGTCGTCTCAATGATTTAAAGCTGTCATTAAATTTTGAAAATAGCATGTCGATGCATTGTTTGTCATTGCTACGGTGATGTTACAGATTAGGTTGTAACTAAGAAAATTGTTTCCTCACTAGCGTTGCTAATCGCTAACAATGATTTAGTCATAAAATTTTCACCTTTCACAAGATGAGTGTAACAAAAGCCGCGTTAGCTAAAAATGAAGAGAAATATCCAATGTAAAGTCTTAAGATTTATTAGTATTACAAAAAATACGAGTCTTCAAAAACATTTGAAAATCAAATTGGTTTATTTTTTGACCCAAACTGGTTAATTGAAACAGCCAGCTTTTCTGAATTGGATTCTGTGGGAGTACCGCGGGCTGCTTATCTGTTTAAATTGCTACCTCATGAAAGTGTCAAAGATACCAAAGCTTCAGTTAGTTCTTACTCATTGCCTTAGTTGCGACTCCTGCTCCTGAAGTTGACGATTTTCTCCTAGACAAACTGCTAAAAAAAAAGTTTTACTACTTCAGATATGAGGCCCAGTTTCGGTAAATGGATATAACTCACCTTTTTCCAGCCAGTATTACTTTTTCACGTGTGCGTAAGATGCCGTCTTATTGCCCTATAAAACAATTCCTGTCAGTTTCAGAATTACTTTTGTTTGGAAACGTTCGTCTTGTGTTTTACCCGGTATCAGTGTTGTACAAGAATTGATGTTGCCAATGCTCATTTTTTTCATTATTAGATCTTTACTCAGGGCGAAAAGCCTGCAGCTGTTGGTTTGTGAAACCCAATTGTCATGTAGCTTGTGCGATCCACTGCATTGAAACGTTTGCGCTTTTTAGAGATCATGCATTGCGTTGAAATATGCTTAGCTTACCGAACTGCATTCACGCTGGATGTGGATTATACACGCGTTAAAGTTGCTGCACCAGCGAAGCTGCTAGCGGTTCCTTGCGCTTTGTTTTTAATGCTGAGAAATGAGCAGTGGGTTGCAACCTTCCCTTACTAAATCCATAGCCAATGAAAATGTTGCATTGTATTGTCTCACCAACGTTTATGTGCAGGAAACTCTAATAGCAATATTAAGCGTTCGCTCAAATATTAAAGTAGCTTTCATTTGGGTGTTAAGTTGCTTTGGCAGTTCCTGCATTTCCCGCACTATACAATGGAAAAAGGGCACACGGTGCTCTTTTACTTCGTGTTTTTCACTTTTTGTTTCCATGCGACATTAAATTATAAACAGATTCTAATAGGCTATAGCCTACACCCGTATCTGTCCACATGCTTATTCTTTGCTCAGAGTTGTGTCCATCGCAGGTGTGTCGTGACTTAAAACTTTGCATCCGCACCGACATTCACCATACCTGTCGAACATGTAAATACCCCGGATTACTTGTGAAGGAACACTTCATTATTATATCGATTTGGTAGCAGGCGCTCTTGCTACAGTTGCTGCGGTAGTGGCACATTGTTGGCACCGGCATTGTGCAATGGATCAAAAGCGGTTGTGATGAGTAGTTTTGCGTGAAAATTGGGGTAACATTTTGGAAGTGACACGCTTTGCATATCATCCCTTGATGCATTATTTATCTTTTTACTGAAACTTTTTTTTGAGAAAAAATGCTCTTGGTTATACCACACATTTTCAGAGTCGGTTGCGAATTTCAGTGGAAGCAAAGGCGTTGTCAGTCAGTTATTTGATCTCTTGAAACCCCCGTATTTGTTGGTAGCTGGGTTAGGTGCCAAGAAAATTAAGAGCTCTGGCTTTAATCACGTATGTATCAGCTCGCAGTGTTGATGGGCCCACTGCGTAACGTTACTGTTTGTATTTCAGTCAAAACGGGAAGAAGCTTATGTCACGATGTCGAACTTTGATAGCAGAAAACCAGGAGCTGGGGAAACAACTTTCTCAAGGCAAGTCTGCGCAACTGGAAGCTGAGTTGGCTTTGCAAAAGAAGTACAGTGAAGAACTCAAAGCGAGCGGCGAAGGTAAGATATCCATTCACCTGAATGGACCTTTGTTGTACTTTTAAGTACCTTCGAATTTTACTAACGTTGCCTGAAAACAGACACGTGAACTGTGGACATGTTGTTATGGTAATCGTCATCAGTAACTTGAGGGGCAACAACATATTGCGAAATTGAAAAGTAAGCACGTGGAAACCCATGGGCCGGGATATTTCATCCCTTCAATATTCTCCAAATGTTGTGATGCAAGTCCCTTACGCATCATCACAAGCTGCTAATTTGCCAGTATTTTCCAACTGCGTGATTACGCTAATTATTCTACACTGAACATCACCAACCTGCTTGTTTAAGCTAACGTATAAACACCTTATGTTACAGAGTTAAACGAATTCGTCATCCAGCTTGACGAAGAAGTCGAGGGAATGCAAAGTACAATTCAGGTTTTGCAACAACAACTCGCCGACGCAAAAGCTGAGGTTGAGAACTACAGGAGAATAATTGACGATTACGAGGATAGAATCAGGCATCACGAGGCTGCATCGACGTATGCGAAAGAAGCGAATTACGCGAAAACCGAATCGATTGAAAACGATGACGACGAAGCGGCCATGTACTCTGGCGAGGAATGTATGGGGAGCCCTCGCAGCAGTACCGATATGGATAAAGGTATACACCCCAGGGCCGCTGCTCGTGAAACAGGGTCGTCGCGTCGTAATGTTGATAGCAGGACGCGTGGGTACGAGTCTAGTCCGGAGCGCTCGGACAACGATTTGTCGCGTAGTTCGTTTCACGGTGGTGGATCACCGGAAATTGATCGTCATGAAACGAACCGCAGTGTTAATGTAAACTCACCAGGGACACCTATTGGGGACCCAGATGACGTTGCCTCTCCGGGAACGCCAACTGAGGAGAACATGGAATATGATACAGCTTATGGATCTTGGGACCGACACGATAACGCGTGGAGCGGTAGGACTAGTCCTCATGTTGACCACGCACAGTATCCAACTAACGGTTCGCCATCGTACGTAGAAAACGATAGGATCGGCAGTCCGTCTTATGACGAACCCGATATAAAAGCCACCATTACCTCTGTAAACGACAATGCTGAAGCGAGTCCTGCAGACAGCGAACACATTGACCGGACATCAGGTGTAACTGCTAAGCGAAGCGCTAATTACTGCGACGAATTTGATGTTGAAAAACATCAAGACACAACGAAGCCCGTTGTGAAACGTGAAAAAAGCTCAAATCATACTCCAAATGCACGCCGATCTTCGGGGCAAACGAACAACGAAGGGAAACATCCCCGGGATCAGCAGATAATACCTGCTTCGGATGTTTCTGGCCAAAAAAGGATTAAAACAGAAATGTATGAAAAGTTGGCTCAATCGCTCGTGATGCCTGACGATAAGAGTGTGTCGCCCAGCGCACTGGCGACACTTCAGTTGAAGGCGGCCAACGGGAGTCAGCTGCAATCAAAAACGGATTTGACAAGAAAACAAGTGAAAAGCGAGCGGTCCAACAAGCCGAGCAGCAACATTAACGTTATAACCAATCATTCCATTCCAGCGCAAAATGGTATAGAAGAGACTGCTGACGAAAGGCTGGACTAAAATGAATCGGACAATCTTTTAATTGCCATTCACGTTTTTTATGTACATTTTTGCCGAAGTAGCGTTTCATCTGTCGGTAAGTGCGCGGTAATGCATTGGGCGATTAGCTCGCATTGAACTTGGTTGAACTGGCCTACATTCACAACATTACTTTGTGTCATTCACGCAGAATCATACTTGAAACAGAAATTTTCCTAAATGGGCTTTTTTGATATGCAGGTGATTTTTGAATATGTTGCTGTTCAGCCTTTCGTTTGCCAACCGTTTGTTTTCGGACAACTGTTTACGTACGATCATTGCGGTTTCACCACTTCTTTATTGAGTTCCGTAAATGCCGCCAATCAAGTTTCTTGTGAGTTTTGCAGGTATCTCAGTAGTGTCGATCCGCTACGACATACTGCGTTGCAGGTGAAATCAGTGAAAACCACTTGGCAGCTTTGTAGTGCGCTCTGAATCTCAAATTAACTGATAAGGAGACTGACGATGACTGATTTGAATTTTATTACAATTTTACACGAAACCTTTTTCAAACATGCGGTTGCAAAGCTCTAATGCGGAGCGGTTTAGTTCGTTGCTGTATACGTTCATCTCCGCATTAAAATCTCCCTGCAGCTGATGCGGAGTCGAGCATTGCGGTGGATCAAAGTCGAAGACGCCCTCCGGAATATTTGCGCCAATGTTGTCGGTGAGGCGTTCATTTCTTCCGTGTGGAGAAAGTCGGTTTTCCTCAAAGTCGAACTGCGCGAAAGCTTAACCCCGTTAGTTTGCAATCGGCAGTCTGTGTAGGCTTGTTACAATATGAGTGTTATTTCCAGATTGATTCTGATTGTAGTAGCACCAACGACGTATTAAATAGTTGCAGATGCGCGTAAAGCTCGCTTCATGTAACCTTGGCTATGCATCAACCTCGCAGGCCTAGAAGCATTAACATTGCTGTTAAGAAATCAGAAGTTACAACTTGTAAACAAAATTGCGTTCGCGTTTCGGTCTCCTGTAAAATAGCCACTGTAAATCAAGACATGAGCATGGGCATCTGCGTATCTTTTTCCAGGGCGGAAAAGTACCATGCGTCAATTGAATCGTTTCGTGCTTCACTACATAACTTGTATGGTTTAAACCAGTGGCTCCCAAAGTGGTCGACATCGACCCCCAGGGGTCAATTGGACCATCCAAGGGGTCGGTAAGTAGTCACGGGGTGGAATGGTCACTGAATAGCCAGGGGGGTCAATGAATAACTGCTGGGGTCTGTTGGAGCAATGAAGCCTCCAATTCAAAATTATTGTTAATCAGGCAAGGAATGCAAACGGCGTTTTCCAACAAAAGAGGGCTGATCAAATCTCAGCTACAGTAGTTTGAAAGTATATTCGGTTCGAATAGTTTTTAATTAAATCATCCATTGTGATGTCATTATGAAAACTGTTATTTGTTACGTCACAAACAATATTGTAGTGCATTTTAAGATTGTGTATTATTTTATCATGAATTTCAAGTAAAAAGTTGGCTACTCAATTTATTTTGACACATACTCTCCTTGTATTGGTTACTGTTGGGCTAAGCCACGGGGTCTAGCGAAAGTTGTAGACTTTAATTGGGGGTCAACGTGCAGAGAAGTTTGAGAACCACTGGTTTAAATAGTGTTTGACTTTCAGACACTTGACACACAAGTGGATGTGGCGAACCCTTGCAAAATACGCAAGCATGACGTTTCATTCTTCACTTTACAATCTAAATTAGTGGCTGGCGTGAGCAAATCAGATACCAGTTTTTTTCAAAATATTAAACCACACGTATATGCTTCATCCCTTGCACACTTAAACGATTGTTTTTGATGTTATACTACTTTTTTAAAATGCTAGTCGGTGGGCCAAGTTTGCAATTTGGTTGTGTGGAAATAACCATAATCAGGCAGAATGTTGTGACGATACGGGAAGTAGTAACTCGACATCGTCAGTGACTTGATTTGAATGGAAGCTAATCGCGAATCACACGAACTCTAATTCCGTATTCAATGACTTGTACCAGGGTTCCCACACATTTTCAAAAATCATTTTGCATACTTTTTCAATACAGTACTAAATTAAAGAAATTCAATACCATTACTTCTCATTTCTTAAATCATGAAACTCAATTTTGCACATTGAACAGCACTGCATAAATGAAGTGCTTTGCTTTCAGTAAAATTCTGCTGAAATACTTCCAATTTCTTTTCCATTTAGAATTTCCATACTTTTTAGTACATTTTGGTCAAATCAATACTTCAAGGTCTTGAAAACCAATTTTGATATTCAATACCGCGTGGGAACCCTGTTGTACTCCAACCATCTTTCACTGTTACAACAAGGAACTCAACACAAACATTCTCAGGAAAAAATATGCTAGAAGTAACATGTTGTGCAACAACAAAATACAGGCTTTTCCGCCAAATCAACATAACCATTTTCATCCGCACTTTGCAAAAGTGTTGCGACTTGTGTACCTAATCTGTTATTTCAAACTGCCTTAAGCTTGAACTTAGTCAACAGAAATTCGAAGTTAACTCAAAATATACGAAACTTGGCTGAATTGTAGTTCTCTAAGAAATACTATTTTCTGAAAATACCTGACCAGAAGTGATGATTGCTTCAGCGTTCGAACAAAATGCCTTTAATTCGCAATCGATTCTTGACTTTAAAGAATCTCCTACATGACACGTGCAAATTCGATTAGATGACAACTTGAACATCGACTTACCGTAACTTTTCAACTATAGAATACTGACTTGTTCGTACATTTTTTCAGACCCATGAGTTGGATCAATTACATTGCAATTACTTCAAATTTTTCAATTACATAACAATTACTCCGTGCTGAAGAAATCAAATTACTATTAAACTTGTAGCAATTACAAATCAAATTAGTGATAACTTCCGTGAGACGAACAGAAATGCAATTATCTCCCCCCAGTTTTTCTCAACCTTTTGAAGAAATCGTACAAACCACCGTGATTTATTACATGGGTGCAGTGGATTCTGCACGTATTGAAAGGCTGTAATGCAACTTTGCACGTGCCTGGGTATACTTGTACTGTATTCCTGCTTAGAAAGTGCAAAGCTATGAAAGTGACTGCATACTGTTTATAAAATATGAGTTCGGGGCATGCCCAACAATAACATTTCCACGTCCCACGACGAAAATACCGGATTAAGCCACGCCAATAAATAAAACGTTATCCGTAATAAAAACATGTAAAAACTTTCCTTGTGATATCATACAAATTAGCCAGGGGTGACAAAGACGAGGTGCTGCAACCTACTCCGCACTGAAACAGGACAGTAGCAAAGAACACCATGAAGTCCGTAGGAACATGATGAATCCTGCGCGGTACTGGTCCTCAAGGGTATAGGCCCCACAACATCACAGAATGCAGGGTGGGTTCCAGAACCCGAAGGTTCAGTGCGAGCACGCGAGACTCGCCCCGCGCAAGATTTTACATGAATCAGTTTTTTTTAAATAACTGCAATACTTTCCAGTATCAAAAGCAAGTGAGTAATTTCAAACTTCACGATAACAACAACGTTAACCGAGTTTCTCGCAAGAAAACTACAAAACTATCTGGTTTCTTACAGATATGGAAATAAAACAAGCCTTCCTCAAAGTTTTTTAAGCAGCACACGTAAGCTATTTCGAGATCCACTGCCAAACAATCAAGTGTTACTGTGTTTGTTTTCCGGTGCATCCACTTGTTCTGATATTTTTTAACCCGTCGGGGTGCCCAACATCTTTGAAACTACGACAAAAATGTAAGGTAAAATTTGTTAGAAGACCGGACACTGGTAACCTACTAGTAAAATTACATGGCAAACCGGTAAGAAAACTAAACTGAAGAATTCAGTTCCATTACAGATATCATAGTCTAAATTTCATTTCAAAAGCGTTAATTGTTAAGAATGTCATGTTCTCTTTATTTCAATCTGATTAGTGCACACATAACGTGGCTTCAGTTTTCAGCAGTGATGTTGTCGAGACCGTAACTTCATGTTCGAGATCGAAGCCGTAAATATGTCACTTCTGGTAAAATTTAATTTTTCAAAATAAGTCCATCAACACTTCCGAGCAGTAATATTGTCTCATTTCTCGCATTTTTCCCACCTTTTTGGTTTTGCCCTTCCCAACGATGCAACCGACAGGTGAACAGGTTGAATTATGGAAGCTTCACCAAGCTACAGTGACTCTCGTATTTTGCATTGTATGCCCAGAAACGTAAGTGTTCACCCACATCACGTTACCTAGCCCATCAAGACATTATATGCCATGATTAGAAACAAGTTATATGCTTTTGTTAAACGATACGCAACGTTATCAACTTTTTTTATCCGCTCACTTTAACTATTCGATGTTTTTTACAATCTCCATTTTTCTCCCATTATGTGATGGATGCAGCGGTTGTTAGTGCTTTGCTTCAGTATTCATTCCTCTGCAGTATCCACGTGTACTAAACAACACCTACTCTGTGATGCGTTGTGTAATAGCATTTCTGCACCCTTGTGTTCTTCTTTCAACTAATGTGATATGGACTTGAGTCTGACCCAAACACGTAACTAAAAATAAAACAAATTAATTGATGGAGCATTCGAAGGGTCAAGACAACAAGATCGAGACCTTCGAGATGGAGACGAACAAACATGGGTCCAGTGACTCCATCACTAGTTTTCTATGGCTGGTAGGTACAAAGGCATGCAGAAAAAAATCATCCAAAAAACAAATTTGCAAGATTGATTCCAGGCCACTCTTGGTCGGCCGTTGATTGCTGCCTTGATGCTGTAAACTGTTTTGGCATTATCAGTGAAATATATACCTTCTCTTCATCCTCCACCAAGATATGCTGCTGGGCAGTACCAAAATCGTTTTTGGAACCTGGATCAAAACTACCTAAATATCTATCAGACACTACGTGGGAGGCACATGCAAAAGCCACAGAAACTTATTTGTAAAGGTAAAAGGTACAGTGTTATCGCTGATGCTCTCCGTCACCTATGTTCTGATGTTAAAGTGAAGGATGACCCCACGCTTCAACCTAATAACATTTTGCGAAAATGGAAGAACTAAAATGTGTTTATGCTGTGTTTTTGGTCTCGTGTGTTTCCACAAAGACAACAAAGTCATTTAGAAATCAGATTCGCTACTGAGTTCTTATGCAAGTTTATATAGCTCACTTCAGCACATGTTAAGCAAAATCAGAGATTTTGATGAGCTTGAGCAAAAAGCCATTTAGTCACCTTGCCAAATGTTAACGACAGAACTGCCACAAGGAGACAGAAAGGAAAGAGCAAGAAAAGGACACAAGCGCGCTTCGGTCTGACGCCTTTAGTTAGATGAACTCTCTTCGAGAAATAAGTTTCGAATAAACTCTTTCATATTACTGTACGAGTATACTAGATGCACTCGAAACAAATGTAAGAAAAAGAGTTGCCGCATACTGTGATATTGCAAAATAGTTTTCCTCCTTTCTTACCGACTTGACAACTTGACATTATCTACGGAAGACATTCAGCAAGCGGTAGGATGATCAGGGCCTCCGAGAGAAATTTTACCGGGTGGTACGATGACCGATTTCGGGCCCCCCTTAGTTTCTCGGACCTTCGTCGAAACTTGTACCTTCTTTGTGTAGTAATCAGAATCAGCTGTCATGCTAAGATTTACAAATAGATTACTTGTTTATTGGCAGCTGGCTTACACTAATAATTTTGGGCTTGACTACAGAAAAACTGATCATGCGTACTTTCACTTTCCCGAGCCCCAGTACCTCCCGGGAACGATGTACCTCTTGTACCCCCATCTTGTAGGCCCTGAGGACGATTGATGAAATCATATCCAGATGTTGACCTGAAACTTACTGATGAAATTTCGCATTTTCACATATACGTGAGACAAAGCCAAAAGCTAAGAGAAAAGCACTCTCTGTCTCAAATGGATGTCTATGAAATTTTCTATACAGGGAAAAAAATCACATGGCTTTCGCAAATGTAGAAGCAATATTGCGGCTATTTCTTTAGCTTCATGTTCACTAACTGCTCAGGAGAAAGGTCTTTTTCAAGACTCAAAAGAATTAAAATGAATTAAGGGCCACACTTTCCAGGGTGAGATTGTCCACATCGAAATTGATAAACGTAGGCAAATAAATTTTGATGAACTCCTAGATGATTTTGTCATGAAGGCCAGGAGCTCTGAGAAATCATGGGTGCAATGCAACCCCAAATTTGATTATGTTTTCCTGGGACATGTGAGATCGGTTATTTCCGGACCACACTATTTTTGACTTCCCGACGTCCATTTTTAATCACTTTCACAACAAAATCGTATCTGCGCAGCGAAACATACACACAGAGCCGTATCAGCCGCACTCCATACACCCCAATAGGGGTGGCACACGCTGTCACAGGGGGCCAAAAATTCAGTCCCGTCACCACTTAGCACCCCAGAGAAAGCTTCGATCCTCCAAATTGAAATATGAAGCAGTAGAAATCAGTGAAGTTAGGGCGCCCATTGAATGAGAAGTGCTTATGCATTACAGTTACTTTGAGCCCCTTTGGAAGCAAGGTATTTACACATTATAACTGCCGTTGGGGGCCTCTTTGAAATCAAAGTAGCCTACTTATACATTACATTCGCTGTTGGGCCCCTTTGAACGCAGGGTACTTTACACATTACAGTTGCAAAGAAGGGCCTGAGGTAAGTGCCTCGCTTGCCTTCCATTAAAAACACCACTATATATAACCCTGCCAATGATCTTATATGAGAATATGAAACCGATTGAACACGTTCTGCGTCATCCGATATGCGTACTTTCTCACCTGACGTGCGCATGTAGACACTGTAATGCAAACTTATCTTTATATTATTGAACAAATTGAAGATGCTGATGAGTTTGTCACTTCAAAAAACACATATTTCACGCGGTTTTTCATAATTAAACCTAGACACACAGGTCGACGAAAAAAACAGATATGGGTGGAAAAAACCCTCAGTGGGAGCCCTGGTCACATGCGGCAAAACTCCTGCTACCGTAACTTGAAGAGAACATTTGAAGATTTATTGCCGTGTTGTTGTTACGCCATAAACACCGACAGTACAACAATCCACTAGCAAGTTTCGCAATCTGCCTCTGCATCAGTGCTCTCACTTTTGGGATTTCGTCCCTAGATTGGAACTTTTGACCATTTTTAGAGATTTTTTAGTTATTTAGGGATTTTCAGAAAAGTATGAAAATGTGTGAAACAGGCCCGCAACTAGCTTATGACACCAGGAGGGGCGAAGAGTTTTCTGAGAGGGGCCCAAATTTTTCTAACTGTGTCCAATGGTTTTAAATTATGCCCAAGACATTTTTCCAG
>Ga0210059_1007240_pt1 | contig 17671 bp, 13 predicted proteins | sample Ectturendosymbi2_FD_188042 | JGI IMG/M metagenome (GOLD analysis project Ga0210059, IMG submission 188042) | Ecteinascidia turbinata endosymbiont from Florida, USA - Sample 2 (SPAdes) (version 2) | ecosystem: Host-associated > Tunicates > Ascidians > Unclassified | place: Key West, Florida... | reverse complement strand
GGGGGGGGGGGGTTGAAACGCAGAACAATTACTTAAGAGAGACGTGTTAGACAAAAGGTTCATCCACTTTCCAACGGGAGAATCGTAACGTGTTCGTCAATTTTGTGAGGAAACCTACAAACTAAATGTAGAAAATAGCAAGTAAGAAAAACGACAGACCGCAAGCTACCACGCGATGGCAAACCAGGAACAAGACGTGATCTCATCGATCAAAACACTGTACCAGCGCTCATACTTCGATGCGATGACGGCGTTGACATTGGTTGGGTACGTATCGGTAGTTTAATTGCTATCAACTGGTACGCACGCAAATACACGCTGATTTGCACAAGTACCTTGTTATAACGATGTTTTCCGTCTCTTCAGCACGAGGCACTTTTGCAGATGCCGAGTTATCTGGTGCGTTTGCTTGAGCAATCAGACTCGGCTTCACGTAGATTTTCGAAACGCGCTTATCACCAGCGTGCCTTCGAACGCTGTTATTGTTCGAATCCATGTCGGCTTGTGCTGGCTTTTCCGCTTCGCCATTTCTTGCCAGCTGCCTTTTTCTGTACAGGCCGCGCACTTCAAGCTTCTTGCGAAGGTCTGGCGGTTTTCGGCGATTTTCCGGTTTAGATTGTTCTTTTGCGCTGATTTCGCCGCTGCCGTCCGCATTCTTACGATGTGGTTGCGTTTGAAGACCATTCAACCTGCAGGCAATGTCAACCCAGTTAGACAAAAAAAATAATAACAATAATAAAAGCGATAAAAGCATAACACGAGGCCTAAGTTCTACTGTAATCTGTCAGTCGGTTGTCCTTAAGCTTCAAGTAGAGCTTTCCACCTGGATAACGCTTTCCAAAGCACTTGCCATACCGTCATTCTTCCTTTCATTCATCGATACGCTGCCGTTGCTCTTAATGAATTGGTTGTTCATGTGATTGCAAGACAACGCGCAGAATACAGTGGAAAACAGGCACCACAGCGCCCACTTGCAGTGGCGTCTTGTTTGAATTACTTCGCCTCCATTCTTGGCTCTCAACAGCTTATTACATTGGAAATTAGGGCTGTCTCTGTATATTTGCAGGGCAAAAAGGATAACGCTGGCATCTTTTTGGTAAAGTTCTGGTTCGGGAAAAAGCTAAAATCGCCTGGCGGGTTGTAGGATTGCAAATCTCTGCATCAAACGTGGTTTTCGCGGGACTGAAAGGGTTGAACCAAAAAGTAAATGATTAAGTGTTCATTTGCGCTTTTTACCAGATTCCGTTAAGATTCTCATTTAACTATAATGGATCGGACCTTGCAGATTATAACAGAGAAGGCCGTTGCGAAGAGAGATTTCACAACAGAGTTAAGTGTGGTCTACCTACACGTTAAGTTTTCGAGAAAAACAAATACAGCAAACTTAAATGTACACTACATCACATTCAAGTCCGAAGTTTTATGACAATACGTTTGAAACCTTGACAGAACTGCATTGGTGACGATGTAAATCACACATTCTGAAAGCAGGGTGTCTATTTGCGTTTGCGTTGAGGCTGCATCCAATATCTCCTTATGTTGCAATGGAAAAGGAAACACGAACGGAGGTGAAACAGAAATTATAAGTTTACGTTTAAATATTGCAGCTGAAAACGCAGTGCTGCAAGTAACTTACTATATTCACTGAAACGAAATCAAAGAATCCAGCTACAGTTTTGCGACAACTTGTTTCAAGTTTTTTTACTGGAGCATCTACAACCAGCACATTCTTTCCAGCTTGACGTACCTGCGGCCTTTTCCGGTGGCGATTCTGTCACGTTTTTTGAGAGCAGACTCTCCATTTCTGAGAGTTTTTTGTTTGGTATTCTTCTGCAAAATAATTAATTGGAGGTGCATGTTCCTGAGAGCATTAAATCGTAAACTATCACTATGGAACGCGAGACAACCCAACACAAAAAACGGCGTCGCGACATTTTAAAAATAAAAAATAGTTAGGTAACTGCAACAATCTTGGTGGCCGATGTTTTAAGAGCAAAATGAATATTTTGTCTTATTCATTCAGTTATCGAACGGATCGTTTATTTATACTTTCAGATCTCGTCGGGAAAGTCGCGGAAATCCCAGCTTTAAACGCTGTTTGACATAAAGTGATATTTTTCGACGACTGCAGCTCATGACAAAAAGAGTTATGCTGACACAACGCATTAGTGCAATACACAAAAACGAAACAAGAAGAATTTGAAATCAAACAGATTGATTTGAAACATGCGAAGTTTATATTACGTTAGAAAACCTAATAAGTTGAGGGAACTGCTCTATTTCTTGCACTGTTGATGTACAATAAAAATCATCAGTAATGCACCCGCAAACTGTAACTAACATAACTTAGCCTACGTTAGGGAATAGACAGGGGCTCTGGACATGCAATAGCCTAGGGCAGTGTTTCTTAACCGGGTAAATGGTTCACCCCAGGGTGAATAAAATTTTTGCCAGGGCGAATGAAAGAAGAGGTGTGAATGAAATTTCTGTTCCTAATATTTGTATCCTATGATAACATGCATTTGTCTTTTTTTTACCCAAAACGTAAGCAGTTGTGAATAAAATGGCAAACTTCAAGCGTGCCAACTTTCCGTCTTTAGCAGTCAGCAACCCATCACTTCAGAAAACCGTTCTATGGTGCCATGTTTTATTACCGAGAGGTGCCATGTTTTATTCAATCGAGTGGTTGGGATCTCTGCTGTGCCCTCTGCCTGAGCGTCCTGTACTCCTGTGCAAAATTTATCTGCTAGAATCGCAGTACTTTCGTAAGTTTCAGGCACCTGGGCACTCATCAGAGTAGGCGTATCAGTCGAGGCGCAGGCCTAACCAATCGAAGTACAGGAGTAGCCTATTTGTGATATTTGTTTGTTACCAGTTTGGTATTAGTTCCAGCATGTAATATCCGTACATATCTCGGGTACACGACTTTTCGGTCTGGGCCGTTTCGGTCACGGAATATTTGGGTCTGGGGACATTTCGGTCAGACTATGAAATCCTGCATAAATCTTACATGTTAACATTTTAATGCAGACGTACTTAAATCAACGAGAAGTTTTATTTAAAAAAACTACAAACATGATCCTAGATCAAAGAGTTAATCAGCATCAACATATGATTTATTATCATCAGCAACCAAATGAAATAATTATCGACATTTTGCATTTCAATACAAAATTTTCTAGGTCATAATGACGATTTAGATTTAATCGCAATCATGACTCCTCAAACAGAGTTGGTATAACACAGCTAGAGTGACATTGACATTTCGCCTGCATACAATCATTTAAATAAACGAATGTAATAAGTTGTTTATGCACAGAAATGTCGTGGCCGAAATGTCCCTCGACCGAAGCGGCCAGACCGAAGAGTCCTTTTCCGACATATATCAGGTAATACCAGCAGAATGTCTACGAATACGTATAATAACATTTTGTTTTAATGAAAGTAGATGTAAATCTGTAGATGAAATCGATCAGAACACGCCAGCTTTATCAGTTTCGCAGTTTAAAGAAACAGGTTTAAAAAGAAACGTTAGCGCGAGAGTAAGTTCGCTGCAAAAGCAAAAGTGGGATGATGATTAATTTAAGTATTGGCTTTTTCATCCCGGAAGTGAAGAATCGAGTCACCGGTCGTCTGCTCAATGCATGTCTTGCTATTTTAAATATAGCAAAGAATTTTTGGCACATTCAAAACTACGGAGTCTTTTACAAAAGAAACACGGCATTTATCAAAACAAGTCCTCGTAATTTCTCAAGCAACAGCACGAATATTTGTGCAAACAGTAAAATTCCCTCCATTCATCAGTCGTAAATGACTCTTCTAGTCAAAAGCCGCTTCTTTCCTCCTAAAATAGCGCATGTGCTGATGAAACGAAAAAAAAACATTTTGCGAAGCTGGGTCTGTAATCAAAACATATTTAAAGATCGTAGCCAATTTGCTGCATGGCAGGAAGCATGCTATGGAGAGAGTAAAGCAAATACTGTAACCAAACAATGAACACGCAATGTACTATGATTACTGTCACATCGGCCATACATTCACAATAGGGTGAATGGGAATGCAGCAATTGATATCAGGGGTGAACGAAAAAAGGTTGAGAAGCACTGGTCTAGGGAATAGACAGGGGGGCTCTGGACATGTAACAAGGACTTACAACGCAAGTTTCTTCATCGCTTGAATCGTCGAGGAAACTTAGATCTGACGAATGTACGCTATCCAAATCATCAGCTGCAAAGAGTATGGCGAGTGAGTTAAAGCCGAAGTTTGTCTTTTCAGAAGAAATGGTAGATGCGTATTTAAGACGAAAGCGAGACATCGGGAGATGGGTATGTGTCAAGCAGAACAGGAAACAGCATTAGAACGACAGGTAATAATAAGAGCTTTCAACATGCAGGTAAGCATGACCGTATAAATACTTTTACTTAGTATTTACTTTGAATTGTTGGCATATTTAGAATGAACACTAACTCTTCGTCAGATGACATCTGCTTTAAAGGCATTTTAATCGGCGATGCGCGATAATCAGCCAGTTTCAAAAACAATACTAGAATGGAGGCGCCGACAACAAAGAGCAGAATAAGGCGAACAAACCAAAATTACCTCTTCTGGTCCCTTCATCACCTAAGCTGGCTTGCCTTGCTCCGATCTGTTCCCGTGCCCTGCATGAAAAAAATGTTGGCTGAAACAATCGTTGTGTTGTATGCCGTAACACTGGTCACGTTCCAACAACTTTATTGCAAAGCGCAATCGAAAAGCCAGATGTTGCATGATTATTTTGTGCAACGGAACAAAAACTGTTTCTGGCGAGGGATTAAAATAATAATCTGCCTGCATCTCAATTTATTATCTTTTTCCACAAAACCTATACCTGATACACGCTATTCCCAGCGCAAAGCAACGAGAACATACTTAAAACACCAACCCACGCACCCAAAATCAGAGCTGACTAGGAAGTTATAAATTCGCCTTCACCTTCTTTATGAAAACAGCCACGTAAAAATTATATACTGTTAAAAACAATTTCGATGTGCAAAAGTTAACTAGCAAATGACCTTCAATACCATGATTTCAGCTGCAATCACCGTGTGACAGTATGGAAAACGTCAGGAGTGCAAATGAGATAAAGACAAAGTTTCATTCAGAAAGAAAATATGTCTAGCTTTGACGCAAGCTGAGCAAAGTGAGTGGCTGTGGTCAAGTATACCATAAGCTCGTTACATACGCGCTACAAACACAAAAAATGATCTGTGAATCTTACACATTCGCTTCAGCTCGACGAATCGACGCTTTAGGGGCGGGTGGATTGTCTTCGACAGCTTTAGCAGAATCTGTGGGACTCTTCGCAACGCGCAAGTCTTTTTCCGCCTCGACTTTATCAAACGATTTTTTCGTCGAGTCCTGAGCAGAAACTTTCTAGTTGGACGCGTATTTTTTGTTGAAGTACAAATGCGTTTTACTTAATATTTCAACTTTGACAATGACGAAAATATACAATAAACCGAACACTAGCGCCTATTCAGCAAAGTAGCATTGAGAAAATTCGAACTTTTTCACAATTGAATTTTACCGACGCGCAACGAGTACAAGTGCTGTGCGCTTGCAAACCATTCTTGGATATATTTTGCGGTATCCAGGCAACAACTCCTCGTCAGGGGAGGTTTGAAAAGTGCACATCATCTAAACTGATTGATCGCCAAAGGTCAATACAAGAAATGACAGAGGTGCAAAATTAGTACAATACCAAGCCGTCAACTGCATAGAAGCACAATATGGTCGAAAACCATTTTTTAAACTACCACGATCTTCAAGGCGTCAACTCCCACACAGTGGCATCAACAACAGACTTCCATAATAGGCTTACAATTTACCCGCCACAAACAACATCTGAAATGACAAAAATGTATTTAGACAGCGCAAAACGAAGTTTTGTGTAATGCTCTGAATGGTTAAGAAAAAATCTTCGTGATTCAAGAAATTTCCGAAGTCCAGGGCCCGGGTTATTTTACGAAACCAAGACAGAGGTCGTACTTGCTGTTAACCGTTGCATGTTTGTTTGAAATGACAACGCTAGCTTATCGCACAAATGGTGGAACTTTACGTATTCCTGCACTCAACACATACTTTGACGGAGGGCACTTTATCACCAAAGCTACCGCGTAATTTCCCAAACCACATTCATGTCCAGCACTCACCCGCACACCAAATGGTTAAAAGCGGGCACCACACCTAAGAGACTGACGCTTCTTATCCGGTAATGCATTAGTTAACACAACTCGGCGACACACCGATGAAATGAAGTTCGATGAACCCAGCCTTTTGTGAGGATCAGTGAGCATGGTCTAATCAGAAGTAATAAAATTAGCAGGAGTTAAGAGAGCTGCAGTATACGAACGCATTTGAACTGAGCACAATTTTTAGAATTGTCCAAAGTTCTGGGAAAGAATAACGTATTTGTTAGATTTTGAAAATTGTATCATTTTAGCACTTGGTGCAACTTACTCGTCACTAATGAACAACAGGAAACGTTTCTTAACTTAACGATGTGCGACTTGACGAGGTACATCCGCAGTGCTCAGAAACGAGTTGTTTTTCAGGCAATTTGGCACCACAAGAGATACTGATAAATTTAAAGTCTAATTCTTGTAAGTTTCAAATATTGCACAAAATCGAATAACTAATGCTTGTGGCATCGGTGCGCTTGTTTTCTGACCGAGAAAATTACTTCTACAACCACACTACGCTGAGTACAGCCGTCCATGATCGAGTAAATACCTTAATGCAGGGTACCAATATTCAACTAATTCTAAAACTGCCGACTACGGGTCTTCGAAAAACCTGGGAGGTAAATGGACTGCCAAACAAAAGTTTATGTGTGGTTTTACAAAACACTGTCTATCAAAAGGAATCCTTTTCTAGCAAAGAATCAGACACTAAGATCATGCAGAGTATATATTTCGCCAACTAAGTAGGCATCATCAGCTCTGTGAAGTGGTTTAATAAAACTTCAATATGTCGTTTAACAGTAATTATATATAAAAATCAAAAGATCAAATGTCTGGATTTAGCGGCTTGCCTCTCGAACAGACCATCAAGGGAACGAAGAAATTTTGCAAAAGAGTTAGACATAAAGTGACAATAGTTTTATAAAACTATATGAATTTACGTTTTTGTTACGAACTTTCTTCGGTTTCTTGACGCGTGCTTTGGTCTTTGATGTCTTTTCTTTCTTTGATTGGTCTGTTTTCACAGGCTTTTCCAGTTGGACCGGATTCGCTGCTTGATTTGTCTCGGTTTCCAGCGAATCCTCGTCGAGGAACTGGTCAATAGCATTGAGGATGTCGTCGTCTTCATTCAGCGATTTATGTTTTTCAAACGTCGCACCAGCAGTTGGCTTACTGCGAACAAAATTTTCTAGAGATTGAAATAGGAGAAATAAAATCAGGATTACTGAAGATCAAAACTATGCGCGGTCACTAACGATTTCCCGACTTGTTTCACTGCTGCTGCAAAGACGCGATCGCCTGAACAGACATAGCAATATTTGAAAGTCGAAGTCCTACGCTCAACAGAAAAAATGGGCATGTGCAACTCACTCTTCTAGTTTCGAATAATGTCATTAAGAAAAGAACATGTTATTAAAATTGAAGTTCACATGTTTCTTAATGTCGTTCCACCTATCCATCACACCAAATGTTGATCACAAATGTTTCAAGATTCTTGTTGAAGAAAATATATTTTCCCACTCAGAATTTACTATACTAAATCGCACTGAACTAATCAAAATACTTCTTTTTGGACATCCTGAACTATCTAAAAATCCGTCCTTATGTCCGTTTAAGCAGAGATGTTTGTTTTTGTCAAAGCACCCACCCTTTTAATAAAACCTTACCATCTGCCATGTTTTCTGTTTGTAGTTTTGTATGTGTGTGTATGTGCGTCCCTAATTTGTTGACCTTTGCGTTGCCAACGACCTCTTCAGGCCTTGGCCTGCTATCATTGGCTGTTTGTTGACACATAAATAAACAAAATATTGTTCTGCAACGTTAAAAGAATAGGGATAAATTAATGGCTTAAGTCAGTGGTTCCCAAACGGAGTGCCGCGAGCTAATACGTTTTTCAATATGTCATCAAAAATACGTTTTCGTAATGTCAAACCTTAAAGCAAATTGCTATGGGTTCGCCACTGTGTAGCATCGCATATTATATTTCTCTTACGTAGGGTTCCGCAAGCTTAAAAAGGCTGGGAAACACTGGATTAAGTAAACCAGTGGTGCATAAACGTTTTTCATTGCGACGCCTTTGGAACAGTTTGCTGAACTTGCGACGCACCAGCAATAAGAATTTATTACAGGCATAGATAATAAAAGTTTTATTTATTGATGAAACAGCAAAAAGAAATTAGCATCATTTTAATGTGATATGTGAGCTTGCTTATTTTCACTATTTAGTCGAATCTTGGAAAAATTTGTCAAACTGCCACCCGCATTTACTCTCAAGGTTGATTCGTTATCGATATTTGGTTTAAATTAGGGCCATGGCAGAAATCCTGTTTCGCATAAATACGATTCGTCATTCAATGAAATCCAAAAGTTTGCCGAGTTTCCTGAATTAAAGTTTCTTTTCGGGAAATCTTCACAGACAAGGTTAATTTAGCTTGTTTCTTGTTAGGGTAGAGGACGATGGCATTTGGACGAAAAGGTCACGAATCCAATGATAAATTCTCTGGAAAGAATTGAGTAAATTTCCAGCTTAGATGGACGTTGCAAACATATACTTCGTAAATTTGAAGGCAGGAGCATACGTTCATTTTCAAACAAATCATTAGATAGCGGTACCAACTGTAAATGTTGGGCAGCTTTCCCTTCATCGTACATACAAGTTTGAGTGCACCAGGCAGTATTGATTCCTCAGCAACGATGTGAGGCATTTTACACTTAAAAATTCTGTGCCTTACTTGGTAGCATCCCAATAAAGCCCTTGGTGGAGTTGCATGAATTGTGAAATGGTGGACATTAGCATTTTCAGATTATCTACTTTCAGAGAAAAAACTACCCGTTTTGTTTGACAAATTGCGGATGTGATGATGTCAAATGACGGTCAAGCTTATTTGGTAGCATGCTTTCACTGGCCGATACTGTATCTTGCTCCAAACAACACACTGAGATTTTCCTCTCTGTTCTACAAAATAAACGTGAACCCCAAATAACTGTCGTTATACTTGCAAGATTTCTTTTTAGGCCTGTCATTTTCAATCGCGGATTTACGCTTAGGTTGCAATATTATTTTCCTGTTTACATCCACTTTACACCTGACTACTGTATCCTTCATTTGCCTCGTGCAAAGTAAATTAATATTTGTGCAATGCGTTTATTATAAAGACAGTTACGTAATCATGAGATAGCAAATAGGCTGTCTACTGTCAACATAATCGCACTTGAACAATAACTGTTCTTTGGTAAAGTTACATAACTGCACTGAATTTTACTGTTATTAGATCATTGAATAAAACTGCACTGAATCTACTTTTTTGTGACGCCCTTGGAAAATTAAAACGACGCACAGTTTGAGAACCATGGAAGTAAACGATCAACTCTACTGCTTTCCATGAGATCCAGATCAGAAACTTTTACGTAACAACAAAAATCTAAAATTTGTATGTGGAATTTGGAGAACCGATTAGAAGTTGGCAATGAAGAGGGTTTTGGTGAGCTTCCAGCACTGCAATCGGTTAAACACAAATGAAACTAATCGTCCAGCATATGTACGCAGCCTCAATTCCAAGCTCTTGCACATAAATGTTCGCAGAGTGCGAATTACACACCTCTTGCTTTCTTGATCATTCTCACGATGTTGAGAGCTTTCCGACTCGGAATCAGCGCCACTTTCGTTTGAGCTCTCTTCCTCAGAACTTGTTCTAAACATTGTCGGGCTCAGTTAATGGCAAACACTCCAGACGGTTGTTAAAACTTATATCTGCGTAGACTCGCTTTATTGAGCTTGACATTTTAGGGTTGGGAACAAATCAAAATATTCTTCAAGCACAAAAAGTAGTTATTGCAGGTGATTTAGAAATGAATTTCGATTTACGATAAGGAATATTGAAAACAAATCGAAACCGAAGATGGGTTCACTTAATGAAGCTATCCAAACCAGTAACTAACGCCAAAGTTTAGTTTACACGTTTTCACTCGCAACTTTTTTTGCGTTGTTGCATTGATACACACAACCCCAGTCGCGTGAACAAGACTATTTCTCATTTGCGATGACGAATGACATCTGAAGCATGTATCCGTTCAACATGAGTGGCTGCGTTTACAACAAAGCGGCAGTGAGACGTAACACAAAATCATACCAACAGTTTAATAGAAAGTTCTGTCTGAAACAATATACTAAGAAAAGCTAGGTAGATCCAAATATTGTGAGGAACATTGCCGAAACCGAAAAAGTTTATCATAGGTAGAATGATTTCGTCCAGCTACTTCGTTTGTTTTGCCCTGACCGAGGGTATCAACTGAACGTAGCTGGCTAAAATACAGCCACTGAACTCAGGCATATATTGGAATTTTTTAAACGCAAACTTCAATATTTTCGCAACACCGACAACACAAGCAAAGATTACAGATGTTTCCAAAGTTGTATTTCGTGTCAGTCTTTGCTGACTTCCAACTAAAGACATAATCCTAAGACTTTGCATAATAAGTAGGCGAGATCGGACCAACCGTAGAGTTTGCAACCTACAATGTTGTTCGAAGAAACTTTTGTGAAGGTGCGTGGGAGAGGTACTGTATCACAGAAATGTTTCGTCACACGATCGATTATAACAATCACGACGACTAACTCATTTAAAATATATGCTTTATTAAAACGAAAAAGGTTTAGGAACACGCTGAGGACTACGAACATATCGCAGTACAGGCAACAATGTTCAAATTAGCTGAAAATTCAACCCAGAACTGAAGACAAAGGTTGCGCGGCCGATTTCAATACGATATAGTAAATCAAATGTAAATTTTTTGATAAATCGCCACGATAAAGTTAGCCTGCAAATTTGAGCCGAGTGCTTGTTCTATTTTACCAGTTGTTAGGCTATTCCGGCAGCTATTCTAGCACGTCGCATTTTGCGTGAGAAAATTGCACTGACGACGAAAAGTACATTCAAACACGGTGGTTGAAAAGAACTTCAGAAACTTTGTTACCTGCTAGATTCCAGAGAAGAATGTTCACTTCTAGATCCGCTATCAACGTCTGACCTGCTTGAACTTTCAGAATGCGACCGGCTGTGTTTTCTATTAGGGGCTTGTGGGTGATTTTCTGTAGCACAGACATACACAAAGCATACGTGTTAATAAACGTTGCTGTTAAACAAACTTATTAACCAGGAAAGAATGTGCCACATACTGGTGTTCCGTAGTCATAACGATGTGGAAATCACTATAAAGCAATATCCACTGTTAAGTAAACAACCATAACAATGAAGACATACCAGATGCAACTTTGGAATGACTATTTTCTGAGAGTAATGCGTATTTTCAAGCTACCCTTAAAAGAAATTTTGTCATGATTAAGATCTGGGAAAACAACAGCTTGGTTGAACGGAACTGTACGCTGAAGAATTCGTGCACCAGTTTCGAAATCATTGCGCTGCGTGTACGAACAAAACACATAACTTTTTAGAAAAGATGGCAGAGCCATGAATCGGTAACGGGAGTCTAGTCAGAAAACTCTACATTTTTTAATAGAATGCGATAGGGAATCAATTATTACACATCAACACAAATAAGACTTTATTTCGGTCGTAGGCAATGAAACCAGGGCTTTCTTATAAAACCAACCCAGCTGTTTTTGCTTTCTTTAAAACTCGGGTTTTGTATTTTTCAAAAAGAAACAGGTTTTTGTCCTTTTTTTTAGAAAAACACAAAAACCCCATTCTGAATTGTTCTTATTGCATCGGGCAAATAGCACCATTTTTAGAATTACACGATACCAACTTGTTATTGTATAATTCTCAAGACGATGCAGTTCATTTAATGTCTTGCAATGCTCGCCTGAGACCTTAAGTAGTTTTCTTGATTAGATTTTTTGCGCCATCGGCTAAACCCATTTTGGTATCCAGCTTGCAAAGTTTGATTCAAAAAAATATGCAGTTAACTGTACAAGCGTGCTGCTTATTTCACTTTTTACTTGATTGAAGATTTTTTGAAGGAAAAATAATGAGTATGCTTTATTGCTTTTGTTAAAGCGGTGTTTTAGAAAAACGGGCGTGTTTTTCTGGGTCGGGTTCAATAACATCAAGCCTGAATGAAACACTCTCAAGGGATCGCAATACAGAAAGCGTGAGAAATACCAGCACTACAGGTGTATAATTAAAATTCAAGTCAACGATGCAAACGACATTTTTGCAGACGTTTTGATAACTCCTGCTACCAAAATTCAAGTCAAACTATGAAATGAAACGGTTGGATCCGATATCGATTCATTTTATTATTTACTGTTCAAGCCGTCGCTCACCAAAGCACGATCCAGAGAAAGTGCAATGGAAAACCCATGATTTTGGTTGCATATTTTCTGTCATATATGCAAACAAAAGAATACTGCACCAACAAATGCTAAAAACACCGACATGCACCTTATCACATTTCATGTACAAAACCTATTCAGCTGCAACTGTTTCCTACTCAATACTCATTGCAAGTACTGCTTTAATCTCTGTTTTATAGTATACTATAGACCAGGGGAGGGCAAATAGCCGCTCGCGGGCCAAATGTGGCCCACCACAGCGTTTCAAGTGACCCGCGGCAACATTCATGAAAAATCTTCAAATCTGCAATTTCCTCCAGCTTACCACAGTAAATGTTAGTGCTGAGGCAGGCTTAACCGAGACTTGCTTCCATTTCCTAAGGAGGTACGGCCCTCCGCCAAACGCGGGATTCCCTAAATGGCCCCTGAGCCAAATTAATTGCCCACCCCTGCTATAGACCAACAAGTAAGCTTTTCAATTCTGACACATGATTACATACATCAAGATCTTAATGCATTAATGTATGGAGAAAGCATTTCCGCTAACAAGCACAGAGATATGTAAAGCGCAAATGGGATGAAGAAGCAGTTGAACAGCAGTGATCACTAATTGATATTGGCTGCATTTTAAGTCAGAAGCATGTCCCGTACAGGACAAAAACCCAGTGATGATAAAATACAATATTTATCCAAACACGCTAGTGCAGTGGTTCTTAAACTGGGGAACGTGCCCTTCTTGAGGGGCATGAAAGGTTTGTAATGGGGGTGCAAGTATGGCATATTGTTGGAAAACAGGATAATGCCGAATAATTGTTGTTTGGCTTTTCGCGTTTGATTTGGAGGTTAAGCGAGGCACGAATAACAATAACTACCGCTGAAAAACTTTACGAACCTCTGTGCTAGTGCAACAAAATGATTAAAAATTCATGCATTAACAAAAAACAATCTGCATACCAGAGCATGGGTCAGGGGTCAAGTTGATGAGGTTGCTGCTTTTAGGCGGTTGTAGTTTTTCAAATATATGGTTTTCCTCATTCTAAGAAAATACAAAATAATGATCTGCTTTACTGTATATACACCTACAAAATTCACAGAATTATCGAAAATATTTTACAATGTATTTATTTCCAAAAACGGTAAGGTCACACCTTTGTACTGTAACTTCTGCTTTTTAGAGCAGCCTCCCTTAAAGCATCCAAATCATCACCATCATCATCAGATTTATGAGCAGTTTTGGTGTTGAGGGATGCAAGAGCAGCATACCGCAGTTCACGCAAATCATCATCCTGCTTGATAACATAAGCAATGCTTTCAATTAGTTAACATTTGGTATATCCAGAACAAATATTCAATTTTCAGTAAAAAACAACTGTTCGAGATACTAGAATGTTGTTCTAAGTACTAGATATGTTTATCACATATCACCCACAGCAATCGGTCCTAATATGCGGAATAATTAAGCAGTGCTTAATTTTAACTGTAGTTGTAGTTGCAACTGGTTGTTCCTCTCTTCTGGCATAACCTCTTTGTTCTTTCATTTATGAGTTTTGGCATATAATTCATTTTAACAACTAGGTGAAACACATTGTTTGCTTTCAAGCTCAGCTCTGGCCATTTGTAACGAAACAGGACTTCCAAAATTAACCAAAAAAGGTGTAAACCATTGATTTTAATTTTATTATCACTAACTGCTAAGTGTAATTGTAAAAGAAATAACACCAATGATCTTTCAAATGTAACACCATATAGATTTTCTGCTGAAATTTTTCAGGTTCTCTATAGTGACTCCTTTCACAAATAGTCTTCATTAAATTTATTTAGTTGGGTGCCAGTTACCAGTACGATTAAGCAAAATGTCTTTTATTATTATCACTAACTGCTAACTTTGTAATATAAAAATCAAACACCTCACTGCAGAAGCACAAAAATCAAAGTACTGATGCCCTAAACTTAATACGAAATGGGCAACAATTAGGGCTTGGTTCAACTAACAAAAATTAATTGTTTTAGTAATACTGATAGATTACGTAAGTATCTTAAGTAATTTAAGCAAATAAGAAAAATGGACATTTATAAAAACATTCAAGCACATTACTATTTTTAAATCATGTCATGGGCGGTTCAGACAAAATTTGCACCTGTTGGCCACGATTCAATTTGATGGAATGAGCTTTTAGCTGCAAATCGTAATCAGGATGACAATAAACAATGGCGAGTCACAAAGTGCTCTGTACAGGCAAGAAATCTACTCACCTCAACAGCTTACTTAGTGTTTGATGATGCATGTCATGTATAATATTGTGTTTACCTACAGCAACAGACGTGGTTCCCAAAATCTTAGCTTTTCCAAACGCAAATGACTTGGGATGTCAAATAATAGCAAAATTACTTAATGAAGTGATAAGTAAAGGTTTTCAAGTATATAAGGATTTAATTACTCACTTGAACTCAGCCATATCAACTAGGAGAATTGCAAAAACACATGCAATAGAGCTGCCATATAGCTGGCCAATTAAAAAAATTGTCTCATGGGCAGAACCATGAACAGTTAATAGAATCTTAAATTTCGTTGCAAGAATTACATATAGAAAACATTTTAATATTTTGAGAGCTGGTCTACGAATATATTGTACGAATATATTGTACCGGCGAATATATTGTAGCGGCCTAAAAACAGCAGTTTTCGGTTGCCTTACCAATGCCATAGCTCCTCTGACATTTGCTCCCAGAGAGCTGTTCAAGCGCTCAACGGATCGGCCAAGCTTCTAGTCGGCACTCGAAAAAAATTTTTTTGGTTGGGGGTTGTGCATTTTTTGTAAGTGACGTCATAAGTGAAGTAGTTTTTGTGTCATTTTGCTCATGTTACCTGGCCTAGGGCCCAACCACTAGGCCAAAGTATTTCGCTGAAGTTTTCATTGAAAACTAGGCTCGAGTCCAAGTCTTTTGAGCCTCTGATTAACTTTCTAACGTTTCTGGTTCAAAAGTTATGATCTAAATAAACAAATTAATTAATTATCTAATTAACTAATCAGTCAAATATTTTTATTACTATAGATCATAACTTTTGTATTCGAAACCCCACCAAGTCATCCAAAGTATCAAAATAATCGGATTGTAGCCTAGTTTCCAATAAAAACTTAAAGCAAAACAATACGATCTAACGGTTGGCGCCCAGGGCCAGGTAAAGTGGGCCAACGTGGCCCAGAAGTCCTCTACTTATGATGTCACTCACAAAAAATCCACACATCACATGCAAAAAATTTGTTTCGAGTGCAGACTAGAAGACTTGCCGCATCTTTTGAGCCTTTTACTGGGTCTGTACCACTGACCGGACCGGAGAAATTCCCACACAAAGCCATTTGCAATCCTGTCGTTTTGGCTCGAGATTTCCCGATTTCGGCCGGATGCGAAAGTGTTAAGATATCATTATTTTAACTAAATTGCAATTCCGTCTTTCAAAACTAAGATACTAACTTAAGATACACAAAATAGTTTAATGATTAACAAAGACATGCAACAACAGTTGGGCTGCAAAATGGGAACGCTAAAGTATCATTAACAAGAATACTCTACAATCAATCAGCACTTTCTTTGATAGGCTGCAGATTTGGTGAGAAAGTCACAACACACAGATTTAAGCTTAAGCACCAGCACATAGGAACAGGGCCAAACTAAAATTTATCTAATTCAGGTTAATAGCTAAGCTTAGCTTTGTCATGATTCTTAATCTAGCTTTTCAACACAAACAAAATTCTTGTAACAGGATTATGTTGATAAACTTCTTTATCTGCATCACAACCATTGATTCAGATTACAGGAAAAACTACCTCAACACAAAGATAAGACTGCATACTGATTATCTGTAATTAGTATACGGTTATCCAACTTCAATTGAAATCATACCCCATTTGCAAAAATTATTAACTCCTATAAGCAACTCCAACAAACTGAGCAAAAAAGACAGATTGAAAATGGTTTTCCTTGTGGAATAACATTGGTTTATTACTGGTGCGATGTTTTCCAAATGGGCACAAATCTACCCCTTGCACTAAAAATGTATTTTTTAGCTGTTCAACTTGACATAACAGCTTGGAAGAAGTGGAGTTCTTGCCACCTTTTACGGATAATTAAAACTTTAAATACCACTTTCTGCTCTGATTGTTCAATAAAATAATGATTATTTTACTGTTTTAATTCCCTTTTAATACAAAATAACAGTTGAGAACAAAAGTGATGAGCAACAAAAATACTTATGCTTAAAGAAGACAGGTCTAATGGCCTTTAATACCTTAGGCGCTGGTGTATGAATACATCGCATTTCAAAATCCTGCATTGAGCATTATTTTCATGCCACTTTGTAACTGCGTAACTCTCCAGTCGATTGTGGTGAAAGATCTGTTCAAACCCTCAAAAGACTTCTGGTTTGCAATGAAAAACAATTTTAAGTTTAAGGTTTCAGGTATTATGTGGATGATCTCATAAGTGGGGTAAGTTTTGGCCTTTTTGGCAGAGGTTATCAGGTCAGGTCTCAAAACAACAAAAACGTGATAATTAGTTCCCGTGGGGATCAATTATTTTTTGTCTTTAGGCGATAACTTTAGAACCACAAATGCTAGGAAGCTAATCAAAGGTTCTTAACTCTTTGGCGTCCGCTAGGATTTGGGGATTTTTGCAAAAAAAATACCTAAATGCACGTGGCTTTGCGCAGGAATTTCTCCCGTCCGGTATGCTCTACAGACCCAGTAAAAGTCTCAAAAAACACGGCAAGTCTTCCAGCCTGCACTCAAAAAAAATTTTTTGCTTGGGGGTGCAGGTTTTTTGTGAGTGACGTCATAAGTGGAGGCCTTTTAGGCCACCTTGGCCCACTTTGCCTGGCCCTGGGCACCAACCGTTAGGTGGTAGTGTTTTGCTGAAGTTTTTACTGGAAACTAGGCTACAATCAGAGTCTTTTCATATTTTGGATGACCTGCTGGGGTTTCAGGTTCAAAAGTTGTGATGTAAGTTAGTAAAAATATTTGACTAATTAGCTAATTAATTAATTTGTTTATTTTAGATCATAAGTTTTGAACCAGAAACGCTAGAAAGTCGATCAAAGGCTCAAAAGACTCGGACTCGAGCCTAGTTTCCAATGAAAACTTCAGCGAAACACTTTGGC
>Ga0210059_1007239_pt1 | contig 17674 bp, 12 predicted proteins | sample Ectturendosymbi2_FD_188042 | JGI IMG/M metagenome (GOLD analysis project Ga0210059, IMG submission 188042) | Ecteinascidia turbinata endosymbiont from Florida, USA - Sample 2 (SPAdes) (version 2) | ecosystem: Host-associated > Tunicates > Ascidians > Unclassified | place: Key West, Florida... | reverse complement strand
TTGAACTTTTTGCATTAAAGTTATGAAAACAGTTGGAAGTTGTCAATACTTATAACCAGGGTGTTATACAGTGATTACATTGGTCCGGCCCGCTTGAGATTAAATTTGCCTGAATTGGCCCCTGAACCGAAACGAGTTTGACACCCCTGCACTAGACAGACATAGCTACTATTAACAACTTGGGTGCTTGAAGCTGCACTCTCCTCTGTACGCTCACCAGTACCCACTATAACAATAAACCTGTCCAGTGTCCAGGAGACCTTTATATTTTTCATCAGCATTCATCTTTCCTTTCCTTCTTTTTGCTGCTCCACTTGGATACTTTCTGTTCAACTGTGGCATTTTCATAAAATTATTATCAATATACCAAATACTTCAATCTCTAAAAATCATAATTTGGCATAAAAAGTTGTCATTTGGTATAAAACGTTATCATTTGGTATAAATATTTGCTCCTATTTGATAGGATCTTTTCAGAACTTTTTGGAAGAAATTTTAACCCACAATTTGTTTAGGTATAGAAGTTGGTTTGAAGCTTTTCTTTATTTGCTCATTGGAGATGGTGGTGGGGCCCCTTTGAAAGTATAGTCCGTACACATTACAGTTCCTTTGAAATGAAGATACTTACATATTACAGTCGCTGTTGGGGCCCCTTTGAAAGTAAGGTACTCACACATTGAAGTTGCTGTTGAGGCCCCTTTGAAAGCAAGGTACTTATACGTTACAATTGCTCTTGGGGGCCCTTTGAAAGCAAGGAATTTTGCATTACAGTTGCTGTTGGGGGTCCTTTGAAAGTAAGGTAGGCTACATACACATTACGATTGCTGTTGGGGCCTCTTTGAAATCAAGGAATTTTACATTACAGTTGCTGTTGGTGGCCCCATTGAAAGCAAGATAGGCTACTTACAGATTACAATAATTGCTCTTTGGGGTCTCTTTGAAAGTACAGTACTTGCACATTACAGTTGTTGTTGGTGGCCACTTTGAAAGCAAGGCACTTACACATTACAAATGCTGTTGGGGGCCTCTTTGTAAGCAAGGTACTTACACATTACAATTGCTGTTGGGGGCCTCTAAGCAAGGAATTTTACATTGCAGTTGCTGTTGGGCTTGGGACCCCTTTCAAAGCGAGTACTTACACACAGAGCTGGGCAGTAGCGAGCTACTAAAATAGCGAGCTACTAAAATAGCGAACTACTGTAGCGAGCTAATTTTCCAGTAGCGTTAGCGGGAGCGCCGCTCTTTTTTGAAAGAAATAACGGATGCGGTAGGGAGCTATCACTATTTTACCGCTATTCGCTACTTTGGCGCGAGTGGTGGCCAAAGGAAGAAATTCGCAAGAGCTCTTCCGTCAGCACACGTTGATAGTAATTGCTCTTCTTACTGTTTTGCGCTGATTTTGGATGATTTGTTTGCAGTAAGCTAGCAGCATTAGGAAAGATTTAGCTGAGGTTGCTCTTGACCTGATCTATAGGTCCACGTTAATTCGGTAAAAACTCAGCATCAGCGACAAACTTAAAGCAGTTGGGGCTTCGAAGCATTGGCTACTGCTACCGGTGAAGTTGCGTATGACTGAATTGAAAGCTTGTAAAAATATGTCACTGGGTTTAACATTTCGCTGCATTGCAACTACAGTTTTTGTTTTGAAGTATATGTAAATATGATAGTTTTTGTAGCTTGGTTCGACTTTAGTATATTTGGCTGTATGCATAACTTGAAGCAAACTTATAAGTCTGTTTTGAAGACAGTGGCGTAGCCCTGGGGGAAAGGAGACATTTGTCCCCGGGCGCAGCATTTCAGGGCGTGAATTGGGGTTGGAATGTCACGTAACAACTACGAAATGTCAAATGTTAGCGGATACTAGTAATTACTATTTACAAATTATCGAATGCCAGTCGCTGATACCCAGTTGCAAAATCTCATCAAAGTCACCAAGGTTCGCAAAGAGAACAATTATAAACCTTAGTGACGTTTTAAATTAATGAAGACAAGGTTTGCAAAGAGAACAATTATAAACCTTAGTGACGTTTTAAATCGCCGCTTGTGTTTCCAGCAACCAGTGCCACATGTGGTTAACTCACGGTTGCGTCACAATGCTTTCAGATAGCCAGGATTGCGAACTTTTCCACTTCATTCTCATTCTATAGTTGCGTCACAATGGACATGAATTCAGCATTCACAGTGCATGCAACTGTGCATGGTTTTAGCGCAGCGATAAACCTTAAGAGTATGTTGTTCTTGTTACGACATCAGATCTGATGTTTAGGAAATCATTTGATCTTTGGTGGTTTGACAAACGTCACGTTGAAATGGATTTGATGTGGTTCTGAAAGTAATTATGATGATTTTTATTTGTAGGATGTTTAAATAAATCCTGACTACTTTTGCAAACTTCTAATTGCGAATGGACAACACCGTTGAGTTTATTAGTTAGCCTATGACTGTGTAGGCTACTTTTCAGTTACTCTCAGGGATGCGCGAAGAGCGGGGGCATTGCTTCCCCTGTACTTTCAAAAGGGAAGCAACGGGGGCGGAGCTAACTTTTCATCACAGTATCACAGGGAATTTCATGGTTAACAAGACCTAGTTGAAACAAATTTGTTGCAGCTATTCACGCACCCACAACACTCAGAATGGTTTTCTACACTCTCTGTCATTATTTTTGAGGTCAACATTGTTGCTGAACGGAAACAAACGTATTGGTGAAGAATGTTTTGTTTTTTATAAGTTTGAATTTCAATTTAAATACTTTTACTGACCTCTGTCTATCGCTGCTTCGGTTGCTATCTGTGTTTTATGTAATTCCACCTGTAAACTGATCATCTCCACAGACATGATTATCGAAATTCAGATCACAATATTGCTAGCAAAACTTCTCACGGAGAGTCACTGGCGTTAGATATTTTCTAAGTTAAAATCTGTGGCACATTTAAATCATATCAGCTTTTTGATAAAATAATCGATCAATTTTCAGTAGCAAAAACATGAAAACTTTGTCGTTGGAATTAGATAATTGCAAGTGTAGCATCAGATTGCAGTGTTTCTTTTATTTTATGCTGCCACGAACGGGCTGGGTGGGAGCCCTAAACCGAGTTTGTCCATAGGTGCGGGAAACCCAAGGTACGTCACTGCTTCAAATGTCGTTTGTTTTTTTGCGAAGCGCTTTCATGTCTGTTGCTGCAACATGATACTGTAGATAGAAATGCTGTTTGGAATCTACGTAGTCGTATTTAATTTCGTTCAAACCAGCACGAAAAAATTATTGCAACTTACCTTGTGATGAAATGTCGCTTTTCTGCTACATCGCACGTTCTTTTCCTAACAGGCGTCACAGCGCTTCTTTCACATTACAGTTAATTTGGTGAAACGTTGTTTTAGCAAGCGTGGTCGCACTGGTCTTCACCTTGAGCTTCGTGCCTCGGATTGTGCTAAATAAACTTAAAGCAACTAGATGATTTCTTTTAAGTCTTATGAAAAAAATATCGTCTTGGAGAACAGTGAAAGACATTTTTATTACTCTAATAGTATTGTCTGTTTTCATTACCATTTGCATTTTCTTGGATGTTTACAACGTTTACAAGCACAGCAAAAAAATTTTGCACCTGTGAAAAATCAAACTTTTCGCTGAACAAAAAAATGCACAGCATCGTTGAATAAAAATCGCCAGTTTGTCCACAAAGCGATGTCAATCGTGAGCAACATAATCTCTGCGATTACAGGCATCCACTGTTCTCCTCAAGTAACACAATCAGTTGTTGCGCTACGTCTTTGGCTCAAATCGAAATGTTTTTGATACAATGTTATAATTCAACGGTCTTGCTGGGCTACCCTCATACTTGCAACGAAGCTGTTATACACCTACACACCTTGGAAAACACTCTTCAAAACCGACGAAGTTGAAAATGCGATTTTTTACGGCTTAGCATTAACGCGCATAGAAAGCAAAGCTTGCTTGTATTCCAAGGGTTACACTGCTTGTAAGCAAACCTACTAAATGGTTGCGATTATTTTTTGTACCGAAACATCTCGTTAATATGTTAATTATAATGTATCAAACCAACACTGAACATCCAGCAGTAACCTTTGTAATGAATCCAATGCGCGCAGAACAACTTTGCATTTAAATGTTGAAGTTTTCATGCTTCTAACGTTGTGCACCAACTTCCAAGTTTTTGCACACTTTGCTTTGCAATCTTCGCCGATGAAGTTGTACTTTTGATATTTGTCTTACAAACATTTTCCTGAAATCACTCACCAATATATTTTTTTTGCTCCCCTCTTTCTTCGCTTGAAACGTTTTGAAGCATCTGCGTTACTTTGTGTTGTAAAAGGTATATTGCTGGACATCGGACGTAATTTGTGACATTCCTAGTACTCCAATCGCAAATCAGTAATTTTCCATACTCACTAAAAAATCTGTCTGGTGTGTGAAATTATTTTCGTTGCAGAATTTTACACTTTCACTAAACGAGGCACCGAAAGCGCATTATTTTTGTTTTGTGCTACTCATTCAACATTCTGCTGTTCAGCAAAAATCAAATGAAGCTACTTTGCCAAACACCAAAAGCTTTTTATACTGTAAAACTCCCGTTGTATGTGCAATCGCTATGTTTATTGCTTCACAATAAATTTTTAGTTTTCAACATCAGTGATAACTGCTGAAAAAGTTCGCATAATCTGTGGACGTTACCAAATCACATTTCCCGGTCACTTGAGGGTTTAGGTTTCCGAGTATGCTACAGCGCGTTTGCTCAATCTCCTACAGCTCCGTTTTGAAACCCAAACGTTCTGGGGTAACTACTGTAAAGTGTTCTCGTTGAGATGGCAGACAAATCACTTCGCGTCAAACTTCTTATCGTGAGTTTGCTTGAACATAATTTAAATCAACAAATGTCACATTTTCTTTCTTTTAACTCTACACGCAAAGTTCTCAGTGACGAAAATTTTGGTTCATCTACGTTTAAACCTGACACAGCCCTACCAAACGTCAAGTAGTTGGGCTTTTTCATCATTGCAATTTCGCTGAAAGTTTATTTGCCTCCATGTGTTTAGGTAAAAATTACATGACCTCATATTTTTGCAAGTGACCATCGCCTGGGGTAAACAAGCAGAGTTGGTGTTGAAAAAATTTTCTTCGATTAACATTCTTACCTGACACAGCACCCACACAACGTCAAGTGATTGATTTCTTTTGTTATCACGATCTTGCTAAAAAAATTTTGATCATCTCCATGTGCTAAGCCGCAAATCACATGATGTCGATTTTTGCTTGTGATTGTTGTCCGAATGTAACACCAACCTTTGGATCAGGGGTTCTTAACCTTTTTTCTCCAATTTCCCACTTTTTAGTGGGCCAACTCTCCATTTCCCACCGGTCTTTGACAAAATCGATTTTAACCCATGAAATGTTTAGTACGTAAATGACTTACAATACCTCATATATTGATTGTTTTTGTTATTAAAACAGTCTGTAAATGGTTGTGATTTGTAAAGTAAGTCAACATTTGGATGTGATGTGTTAAATTTTGAAGCAGTGGTTCTACTGTCCGACCGGTCATTCCCCACTTGGCAACTCCGCCATTTCCCACCACTGGAGAATTCCCCACAGGTTAAGAACCACTGCTTTAGATGTTACAACTTCGCATTAGAAAAAGAACTGTTTTCTGACGGTTGCCTGATAAAGACGGAGCTCCGTAAACAGCGGGGCTTGGTTGCGGAGGTTTGATGACGTAACCAGAGTCGTTAAACCGATATTTTTCGTTGGGCAATGAGAACTAAACGGTAGCAAAAATAATTGTACGGCAAACGGTTATGTCACACTACGGTAAGAAAGTCTATTTTGAAGTTTTGTAATTTTTGGTTATCTGAGTTTCACAACGGTTCGGGGACAAAAAAATACGTTTCAACAGTTGTGAATGTATAAAATTTTGAAACATCGTAACCTTCCATGTATTCCATGTTTGGGGAAAGGCATATTGAGTTGCAATGATACAAAATTTTCCTTCACTTTTTTTCCTTTTTTTGATTTTGCAATGCACCTTTTTTCCACTCCAGTTACGTCATCAAACCTCCGCAACCAAGCTCCGCCTTTTACAGGCAACATTTTCTGACAGCTTGGCTTTGGTTTTCTCAGTTGTTAAATAAATTCTTTGTGGTTCTTTGTGTTTTTTGCTTATTTTCATGCAAAAGTTTTTCAGATCTTGCGAAAAAGTACGTATGGACATTGAATGTACTGATAGGGAAACTTAATTTCATAAAGGAATAAAAGAAATTTATGATTAGGATATTTTGTATGAATAAGATTTTAGTACTGTGGATGCGTAGAGCTAGAGGCACGTGAAATCGATGTCCTATAAAAATAATTGGCTTGACTGATTAGCTTGCTTGTCACCTTTGTGGGTACCCGTAACTTCAATAAGCCTACAGATTTGTGCAAGTTTAAATCATCGCAAAAAGATATAAGCAGACCCGTCGGTTTCTCAAAATCTTTTACAGTAAATCGAGAGGTTTCGATTGTTGATGTTCGGAGGTTTATTTGTTTAGAGCGATGCCGGCTGCTTACTGCGCATTGCACACCTTTGAAACTAAAGCATTCAACACTTAAGCTGCACTTTCAAAAGCTGGAATGTTAAGGAAAGTGTGGTTGGTCAATTCGTTCTCAAATATCTAAATAACAAATCTTTGCACGCAGGCTATAGAAACTACGCTTTACACAAAACTACTATCGCGAATAAATTGAACCATGCAAAGAAACAAGGAAGGATCTCAGTTTAAAATACAAGTACTTTGTTTGTTCAGGGGTTTCACATGAAACATAGATCAACATAACATTTTATGAAAATCTGAAATAATGCACAAAAATTTTGTGGGAGGCTTTGATTGCTCGGTTTGTCCCCCACCCTGGTTGAGGGCCTAATTCAATTTACGCTCATTAAACTCTGTGAAAAACAGTTTTGATCTTTTATTGCTTGACCATTCTCTTGAAATCTATCTTGAGTATTGTGCACACCGCACGAAACTTGCATTGATAAAGGCAAATTATTAAACCTATAGCAATCCACTCACGAAGCTATGGGCGTTTCTGTAGTCTATGTTTCATTTATATGTGTATACACTGTAAAATAACTTTTCCTATATCATAACTGTTCAATGACTATTTTTTTCAGATTACGTTTTTTTTTAACAACATTTTTCATAAAGAAATTCAAGGTTAGGTTTTTCAAAATAGATCCTACGTCAGTAGAACAACACCAAAATGTTTTTTAAAGTGCAGCAAAAAGAGCGGTAGCAAATGGCGGTAGCGATAGCTCGCTACTATTTTTATTCAGTAACAGATTCAGTAGCGCCGCTATTAAATTTAGCAAATAGCGGGAGCGGTAGCGATGCTATTAATAAAGTAGTGGCTGCCCACCTCTGCTCACACACATACTTTTGCTTAGCTAGATTTATTGTAAATATCACACACCATCAATGTGACAATGACAGAACTTTACAAGCCATTTATTCTTATGCTTGTTATGTAGTGGGACTTCTGCCTTAAGAGCCTCATGAAACTGAGCAATGAGCGGCATGTGGCTTGCAAGTCGTGGGTTGACCACCCCAATGTTATTGTGTTCAGTGTCAGCGCAAAATGAACTTCTACAGTATTTGAATGCATTTCGACTCGTTACACAATGAACTGCACGCTCTGCTTTTGAAGTGTTCAAAATTTGAGTGATGGTGCTAAAGTAGCTGTTGATTTTTCAGGTAGTTTTATTTAGGTCTTTTTGAAAAAGAAAAAAACTTTGGCATTTTTCTGTCATACATGACAAATTCTAAAAATAGTTTTGAATTAATTGCTTTTGTGAAGGCACTGTGAGTATACAAGATCATGTATTTTTATGTGAATTTGAGTTGTGAGGATGCAAATTTTAACAAAATTAGCTTTGTCAAGTGAAGGGTTTGGCTCTTTCACCTTTTTTAATTGAGAGTTTGACTTTTTTCAGCAATTTTGTTGGCTGTTTTTGGCCTTTTTACTGAAGGTTTGGCCTTTTTTGAAAAAATAAATCTGGCACAAGAGTATCAGTATGGATGGTAGCAACTGCGTTCGATTACTGCTGTCTGTTTGAGTTTATCACATGAGCTGCTTTGTTAATTTGTATAGATAGAGTGACATTTGGGTTTTGCTGATATATCAGTATCGGCCAAAACAGTTGATTCACCCTCATTAGTAGGTGTTTACAAAATGCTGTTATGTTCCTCACGTATGCAGACAACTTGCGCACGAACCAACCAAATCAAGGCAGTTATCTTGCAAGTTGCAGCAACGCTAGCAGGTGCATTTTCATAAACAAGCAGACAAGATGAACCGTGGAGCACATGTCGGCCTTTGCAGCCGCAGCAAAAGCATCATCATTAATCAGATTGGGTAAAAATCATAGCAAAATGTTAAAGGAAGTAACTACGGAAATGCCTGGCCAGACGCAATTCAAATAAAAGAGTCAGTTTGTCATTCAAACAGCGTCGGTCTCATAGTGTAGAGGTTATTATATGTTGCGGCTGCTATGCCAATGGTTTTAAGTTTGACTCGCACCTTGCTGACTTTACTTCTTTTTTCTTTACTTTTTTCAGACTTATGTGTTACCTTTAAGGGTTAGTGTTAGGTTTGGTTAGGGTTAGGGCTACAGTTAAGGTTAGGTTTAGGATTTATCTTTTACGTTTAGTTCGTTTCTACTGTTGCGATCGGAAAAGCCCGAGCGGCATGTGCGTAGAGCTTACTGTGGCAGCAAGCAACAATAGAGTTCACCCGACAAGATCACTCTATTATTGCTTGTTCGCACCACACATATATATTGTTGTTCTTGCGCACATCCTGTTCGTGGTGAATCACACATTCAACACAACACCACCAGAGAGGTTACAACACTACCAAGCTTACTGCACTCTTGTTGTGCGTTACTTGCTCACCATTATCTGTGTTACGTTGATGTATCCTGTGCATTTGTTTCAACATCTGTGTTTTTGATAATATTGTATTTATTTCTTTATCAAGTCTTTTTTGTTTTCTGTTTCGTTCTCATTGAATTTATGTTTTTGTGAATGCATGTCTCCTTTCATTTTTGTCAAAACAATCCATGTTTATCCTTTTTCTTGATAGAAAAAAATCTTGTTTGGCATTTTTAAAAACTTGTCTCCTTTCATCAGCTAATATTTTAAGAATACTTTCAGCCTATTTAGCATTTATTGATGTTGTTTAGCATGTTTTGAGTAGCAATATAGCGTATTTGGTCCATCTGAACCTGGAAATGGAAAATTTTTTTTGTGGGTTTTCTGTAACTACATTTTGTGATAGATGTGTGTGGAATTACTGTATTTATTCAAGTATAAGTAGCATGTGTGTATAAGTTGCACCTCCATACTTGACCTGATCAAATGGTACAAAATTTTTTAAACTTCATAGCAGTTTACATGCGCATGCATGCACAGACATGAATGTGCAAAGCGCTGACTAGATAATATGCGCACAAGTGTACATGAGCATGTTGCACCTTGTGTATAAGCCGCACCTGACTTTTTGGGTGATTTTCCGTACAAAAAATGCAGCTTATACTCCAATAAATACAGTATGACAAATATCAGACGCTTGTGTGCCTGGATTCAAATGAATTAAAAATTACAGCATAGTGCATATTTGTATTTTCATGAGCTGTATTTCATTGGTTCAAACACTTATAGGAAATGCCTAATAAATATGAGAGGACATGATACTTTTGGAGATTAACAATTGTTTGTTTATTTATTTACAATAAATCTAGGTTTGGTTCCGTAGCAACATTGTACTTTTGCCATTACTCAATCAGGTAATTCAAAATTGACAGTCATTGGCCTGTTTCAGCTTGTTTGGCATTTTTTGATATGCAATATGGCATTTTTTGTCCATCTGGACCTGGCAACCCTTGTGTTAAATGTCATAAGGTGTAAGCCTCACTGCAGAATAAATAAAGCACACCGCACAATGGCAGATATGCTTTGCTAGTTTAGTAAATGAATATTTTTCAATGCATTCATCGAAATGATCTTCCTTTTTGTGCGCAAAAAATATGCATGCTGCACCATGGGGGTGTACTTCATCACCCTTGCAACTGCATGCTTTTATGCACTCCATGTCAAGCTTGTTATCGTGAGTAACGAATAAATCACACTGAGCAATGACAGGTGCGTAACCAGAAATTTTTGATAGGGGAGGGCTAACAACAACAAATTCTCAACATTTGAGTGTTTAATTCCCCTCATTTTTAGAGTCTCATCCATAAACATGCATTTTTCTACCATTTTTTCTGAATAATTATATTCAGATTTAAGCCGGAATATAGAAAGTCCATTTCTATTGAATGACAAGTTTTAAGAAGAAACATTGCTGTAAATAATTGAAATTATGCTTCGGGTTTTATTCATTATAGTAGTAATCAAACTTGTGTGCTAAGCTTGTTAACCCTTTTGGAATCAAATGTTAGAGCAAAGCATAGTAACCCTTTATGTCACATTTGTGGTCTCCTCAAATCACATTCACTGACCCTAGGGTAAGAACCCCTCTTTTATTAGTTCTGGAAGACCATGTTGAAGCTGATCCCAACTAGTTTTTGCATACTGAAGATGAGACTAGGTTAAACCAGGGGTGCACGGCCTGCAGCGTGGAATATAAATCTATGCAGTCATGCACATGTAATTTGAAATATATAAGTTATGGTAGCCATGCATCTACTATAGGAGAATATCTACTGCTTAGTAGAAAGACGGCCAAACAGACGAGTGGTTCAGTGAGTGTATGGAAGCAGAACAGAAGCAAGTTTTAAAAATATCTTAACTCACTGGCAGCTGTAATTCATAAAAAATATGCATAATGTGGCCAGCAATAGCAAAAAGGTTGTTCACCCCTAGATTATTAGACTACAATAGTACAATATACAGGTTTTAAGGAATTAGTTCAGGAATTAATATCTAACCCTTGAAAGAGCCCACAAACTTTGGATATCTGTTCCTTTATTAGGGCCAGGTACAGTTTCCCAGAAAACTTGTTATCTTGCATTACTGTCATGTATTAACAATTTTCAACTTGGAAATACCATGTTTATTGATGTTCATGTCAAAGAGCAGAGGTGTTTTTGTATTACAATCAGCATGTAATGAGTTTGAAACTTAGAGATGGCTTAATGTGTTTTAACCAATTCCTAATATGACATATATCATGGTTAATCTTTAGTTTAGTTTAGATTGAAGACAGATTTTGATGAAAAAGAAATAACTGTGTGATTTTCAAATAAAGTTGATTTAAAATTTGAGACATGTGTGATATCATTCACATGGAGTTAAAAAACTAAAGGCTCTAAAGTTCAGGCTTGTGACACACCAGATGTTATACTATCTCTTTGCGATTGAATACTCTCAATACTTACAAAATGTGCTTGGTTATCAAAGAGGTTTTTAAGTAATTTCAGAGGCAATCTTCTCGTACCGTACTGCTTCTAATTTTTTCAAAGTTTTTCATGATGCACTGTATCATATGCTTTGAAGAAATATAGAAACACATGTTATTAATCCCTGATCTAAATTATGGATGTAGTCATAGTATATTTCATTGACAGCTGATTCAGTGGATTTCCTTTCTCTAAATCCATATTGGCTTGAAGATACAGCAGTAACTCATTTGTATCAGGATAAGAATACAATATAGGAGGGGTGCAAAAATGCGAACATTTTTGTCACATTTCATACTCTATGCATATGAGAGCTGTATAGCAAAGCCACTAAAAATTTCTGTGCTACTACTAATATTCACATAAAATTTTGTACCCCTGCAATATAGAATAAAGAACTTTTTTCAAACATCTTATTGACTGCCTAGTATAGATATTGGTCAATAATTTGATAACCTTCTTTTGATCCTGAACAATAAACATTTTCATCCAATTTTTATCTGTTCATTTCAATTGCTTGACTATTTGTATGTCATCGTTTTCTCCCCTTAGATGATGATTGAATGCAATGGTTAATGGCGGCTTGTGTCAGTGTTTGTTGTTGTTTCCTCTTCAGTATCAATTACATGTAGTAACCAGCTCCTACCATGTGAAGCATTGTGTGTAAGTATTTCTGTACCCTTATGTTCTAGCAAGATGTGCACCTTGTGTCTGAGACAGACACGGAAATAAGAAATTAATATTTTTTTCATGATTTTCTGTATTTGTCAATTTTCTATTTTATGCAGTAGCATGAATGAATAATTCAGCACTTGTAATAGAAATTTATAATAACAACAACATGAATGTAATTAAATAAAAAATAACTGTGAGACAATTGATTTGGTTGGTGATGCTAACAGCAGGTTGTCTTGAAGTTGTCCTTGCAAAATGAATCTAGTGACACAATTGTAACCAGTCAGTAGCATGCCAGCCCAAAATTTTGGAGAGGGTTACAAAATTTTGGGGAGCCAAAATGTTTGGCTTTAGCGAACAAAAATTTGGGGGACATGGGCCTCCTGGCTACGCCTATGGCACAGTGTTGAATGAGCAAAACACCATGAATGGGATGTGTACCAAAATGACACCTATATCAATGTGTTTGCAACAAGCAACAATAGAGTGAGCGCAGTGTGTGATCTATATTGTTGCTTGCTCCCACAGTGTGAAGCTTTGTGTGCTGCTGCTTGGGCTCTCTGAATGCAACAAAACTATCTTCTCATTTCAAAAAAATTTTGGAAAGGTTTTCACTTATGCCTGCTTCACTGATATTTTCAGCAAACCTATGGTGTGCAGTTGAAATGTTGTTTAAAGTACAAAGTGTCCTGCAGTAAAATGTGTTTGACCAGCTTTATGGTGTTAACACTTCTATCATCAACATCTTTATCAAAAAATAAGAACTAGCATCTGGAGTTTGTTATCATAATGTTGTTGAAAAAGATCGGTTGATACTCAGCTCTGATGACATGAAATGATTTTTTAGACTTTGTCTAAATTATGGCTTTTTCATCAAAGCTACAGGTAATTACAGATTGATGACCTTAATCTTTGCAGGCTTTGCAAACATTAAAAATTATATAGAGAATTTGCAGTCATAATTACTTTGCTGATATAATATACGTAATAAAAATTTTAGCCATTCTGGGAACAGGGAATAAAAGATTTCAGCTTCTGAGGAATTTGTTTTCGCATATTTTTCTTTGTCTAGGACAGCGGTTTTTAACATTTTCCTTACCGTGCCTCACTTAAGTACTTGTCGTTTGTTTTCAAGCCTCCCTAGCTATAAACAAGTTGTGAAAGCAAATGTATTGTTTGGTAAATTTATTGATCAAACTTTCAATGTTGTACATTTATTGACCACTGGTCTAGAAAGTAAAATTTAAATTTGTGTAGATCCTTATAGAACAGTGGTTCTTAACAAGGGGAATGCCACCCCCAGGGGTTGTAAATAAATTTCCAGAGGAGCACGAGCCCTTTAATGATATACAACAGTGAAAGCTTGATTCCTGAGTTTTTTCCTGATTTCAACCATAGCCACTGTGACATGATGTGCACGACAACAAAAGACATCATGGCAAATATCATATATCAAAAGCACCTTGATTTTGCAAACACAATTAGCTGGTCATGCTGTTTCCATAGATATGCATTATCAACTAAAACATTGTAAATTTTGTTGTGCAGTTTGCTCTCTTCGCAGCATGCATTTTATCTTTCCTTTCCTTATTCATTCACATGAACATTGGACTTTCTGTTAGGAAGTCAATCAGTACAACTAAAATAACAGCTTCACTACGGGAAGAACTGAGAAATATGTTTGATGCTTATCAAAAGGAATTGGTAAGTCTAAATCTAAAAGTCATAAGGTGTCAAAAAGTGCGTTGTTAAGATTTTCTAATAAATAGTGTCTGACTTCTTCTGTTGAGATTTAACAGTTAATTTTGAAACAAGCAAGGCTTATCCAATGAAAATGTAACATAGTCTTTGAATTCAGTACTTATAACCCAGGATGATATTCAAATACCATTTGTAGAGCAAATACAACAGTTAACTTTTTCATAAAATAGCTCACCTGAGAGTGTTGCCAGGGTGCAATGACAAATTACTTAACTGGCAATTTTAGTTGGTAGATCTGTAACATTTAGTGGTTAAGTTCATCAAATATAAGTGTGATGCAGTAAGAACATTTAACTGACGTTTTGCTTAATGTATGCCTCAAAAGTATGTATCTTGCCATTGAATTGGTGATTTGAAGAAAGTACATCTCCAAACACGTGGAAGATAAACATACCCTTAGCTCCATGCCTCATTGATTCACGTCTTTTGTGTCTTTCAATATGAACTTGCTGAAGACTGTAATTTGTTAATATTTACTATAAATTTGGGTATTAACAACTCAACATTTTATGTATTTAAGCTTTGGAGTAAATTTCAAATGTTTGGTTCAGAAAAAAAAAATAAAAGAAGTGCTACTGACTCGTAGCAGTGTATACTCTGGGTTGTTAAAAGTTGCTGAGATCATAATTAAAAATAATTTTTTTTGTTTGTGACAGCAATGCAGTAGTTTTATGTTTAGTGTTTGGTTTGTGCTTAATTTTCTTTATTTGTATGTGTTTTGCTAACTATGTTTCTGTATCGAAGTTTGGATATTAATGTCTTATTAATATTGCTCTAAATTTTTATTGCATATTCTAAACTATTCCAGGACAGTAAAAGCAGACGACAGCAGCTTGCTGAAAACGTTCGTGCAAATTTCATGCAAGGGAATATGTCGGCTGCTAGTTCATCATCTGCTGGGTTGTATCCACATCAGTTGGACAACGTTGACAATGTTCCGTTCATTTATAATGTATGTTGCGTGCGCACATAGCTCCACGTGTATTTGAGATAGCAAGTTTCTTTGATATGGGAAGCGTTCTTTATCAAACACTATTAAACATAACTTGGGGATCGCAATGTCTTTCTTCATTAGATTTTGAGTATCCCCGCGACACAAAATATGTTTTTCTGAAACTTAGCATTCTGACAAGCGATTAAGTTTCCGAAATCGGTGCGATATCCAGAGTGTAGATCGTATTAGTTGTAATTAGTGGCAAGTTGTTCAGATGATGGCTTTTGGAAGCAAACAGGGCATAAGAAGATAGCACTACTTCTTGATCAAAAACATGCAATCGTAAGTAACAGTTGACCCATGGAAATAAAAACAGAGGTTTGAAATATTGTTATCTCTTGACGCTCAGTTTAAGTTGGTTCTATGTGGGGTAATTAGATTTGTATTGCATATCTAAAAACTTTTATGTCGTTTGTTTGGTCTCAGTCGAGCAGGGCAATAGATTCTTTTCCTATCGCCCGAATTCTTCGGGTGAAGTCAAACGATGCAAAACGGAATGAACAGCTAGAATATTGCAGTCAGAACCAAGCATAAATTTCTGGTATGGTCAATTCTCTGTGTGTTTTGCGTCTGTTTAGAGTCTAGACTGAACAAAAACTTGCCGTTGTAGTAGCAGAAGAGTGCTCACAAAATTGAATGGCGGAAAGCCCGTCGCAACTGATTTGTAGAAACAGCGTGCTCACGACACGTTTTTACTGTCAATGCATTTACTAATTTCAACAAAAGCTTTACCGAAACAATGCGTTGACGCCGTAGTAGTTTGTTGTTGTTCGTGAATCCTACACAAAACTCCACCTTTTTACAGAAAAATTTCACTCCAGCGATTACTCTCGGCGCTGGTCGCCAAGAGCGCGTGTCGTTCGTGATTGGCATACCATCTGTGAAAAGGCCTGAGGTAGAATATCTGACCAATACTCTTGAAAGCATTTTTGGTGCGATGTACCCTGTCAACGAAGACGACGTGGCGGTAGTCGTTTTTTTTGCAGAAACAGACGAAGAGTTCCTAAGGAGTGAAATGCGGTAAGTTTGCGTTGATTCAAATGAGAGTTGCTTGTTTAGTTCCCAGCAGGCTTGCTCACTGCTCTGTCTCTTTGTACTTAATGTTCAAGAAACATTTGTGTGCGTTGGGTTCGTTTCTTGTATCGGCTTTGGTTCGCAATCACCACATCTGCTTTTCCATGGTCTTGGTTTTAAGCGGCACTGCTTCGTTAGTTACGTATTGCAAGTGCGTTTTACTTCCCTGAAATGTCTCTTCGTAGTGGGTTTTGCCAGGCCTATGGAGTAAACCTCTTCAATCATTTGTGCTACAATGTTATGCGCAGGCTGTTTAAATGCTGAGTTGTCGGTCTGAGTCAAAGTTACTGTTGTTATGTTGTTGTTTTAGTTGTAATTTTTTGGTTAAGGCTCGGCTTACCGTACGGATTTTTCTACGTCTTGATTTTAGAAATCTGCATGAGAGGTTTCCGCGAGAGGTGAACTGTGGATTGCTGCAAGTCATATCGCCGCCCAAAAATTTTTACCCGTCGTTTGTTCACCTTCCAACAAGCCTCGGTGACCCGCCTGAGCGGCAGCGCTGGCGATCAAAAGAGGTCGTGGACGCTGCATACCTCATGTTCCATTGTCGCAACATGGCACACTATTACGTCATGCTTGAAGATGACATACTCGCCATGCAAGGGTGAGTTCTATGCAGTTTTCTTGAGAGTTGTAAGACCTCAATATTCGTGCACGGCGGTGAATTCCGCAAACCTTGATTACAACGGACGAGCAACTTACTGAAAAAGTTAAAAATGCCCTTGATTATACTGGGAATCGTTCGCTAAAGTACCGTATTCACAGCCCAAGTTTCTGAGACCTGTCAGGTTCCTTATATGGTCTTTGTCACTTTATTTAGACATATGTGTACTTATGTATCGGAAATCGTTTTAGTTCTTTAGAGTAGCGCTTCTTAACCTTTTTCGGTTTGTTTCACTCCTGCCATCGATTGCTGTATTCCCATTCACCGTACTGCAAAATCAAGCCCGTAGAAAAAAAAATTCAGTTTATAGAAACTATCAAGCACAACTAACGGGATGGATGCACTTGATGATTTTTACACACACCATCCATTCGTAGATTGATACATGACAACGCAGGACGAAGGAGATTCTCAACGTTTTTCAAAAAGGATCGGTTTTTGGACTTAGTGATTATCAATTTCGAGAATGCCGCTTCACACAAATATGTTGTGCAAAAGGCCTAGGGTTTATGAACGGTTAGATCAGAAATGACTAGTCATTCATTTCCTGTTCTTATCCAAAAATGACATGAACTCTGTTTTGAAAATTCCAATTGCAAACTTTTATCGTTTGATAACTCCGCAAACTCATCCTCGGCATAGCAGGTGTGTTGCCTCTTGAACTTTCAATTATGTATGATTTGTGATTCCATCTTTTCCTGATCCAAAGTGTAAGTACTTCTAAACTGTGCATGACGCTTTTATTTTTAGTCTAAAGCTACTGAGTGGGGTCTCAAAGCAGTTAGCCTAACCCAGTGGTTCTCAAACTTTTTCTGATCGCGTACGATTTGTGTGTCCCGTACTGTCATCACGTACCACCTTGTTCCAGGAAAAGTCAATGTGCCAAATATCATTCGATCAAGGGTCTGGAAAACCAGAATTGACAGAAATGCAACGTGAACAAAATGGCCGTGAGAAATTTTAATGGCCATTTTTAGAAAACAGCAAGGGAAGTAGGCAACACAAAAATTCAGGAATTTATTAACAGAACCCGACAAGTAAAAACTACAGCTG
>Ga0210059_1007238_pt1 | contig 17677 bp, 9 predicted proteins | sample Ectturendosymbi2_FD_188042 | JGI IMG/M metagenome (GOLD analysis project Ga0210059, IMG submission 188042) | Ecteinascidia turbinata endosymbiont from Florida, USA - Sample 2 (SPAdes) (version 2) | ecosystem: Host-associated > Tunicates > Ascidians > Unclassified | place: Key West, Florida... | reverse complement strand
ACCTCGACTTCGTATCTATTTCAAATCGGATCATAATGAAAAGTACACACCCGATTTTCGTTACTTTGAAATGATGATTTAAAAATTGTGCATTGTGGCGACATGACAACCTTTCAGAAAGCATCGACACAACGCCGAACATATTCATCCGCACGCTCAAACATGTATTTTCGGGACAACATTCACCCACACTTTAACGCACATTAGCAGGAGCATGCGAGAAGAACATACAGTACATCGTTGAGAAATTACGAGTGAAGGTTTGGTGGATCACTGGATGATGGCGTGTGGGAAGAACAGTATCAACAGATTCTGCAGTGCTGCTAGAGCTCTGAACAACCTTGCTTCTGTTTTTTTATGGTCATAGACCGAAATGATTTTGAAATGACAGAAAAAAATTAAGTAATTTCGGTCAGAATGTCTGAAAATATAGTCCAATTGAAACTGTTACAACGAATTTTAATACAACTGTGAGACAAATGGCCGAATTGTCTCAGCGAAAAAAACAGCCTTGCTTTTCACTATTACTTCCGAAGGCACTTCTTATGTTTTTTTTTCAAAAGAAAAATCCCTTTCAGCTAGCGTCAATGCAGCAGCGAATACATGATTTAATTACATGCAGTGAAGTGAAGCCGGAAAAATACGAGTTCGAACCACTGTCGCATTGATTGGAAAATGAATTTGTTCTGAAGTTTTTTTCAGGTTTCGGATTTGCAGCTCGGGGCAAAACGCCACCTTCAATTCACCTGCCACCAAGTGGCCTCAAATGACCTGACCACCGTTAAGTGACCTCAAATGACCTGATCACCGGTAAGTTTTGCGTCGCGCCAATGAAGAAAACGTCCTCGAGGGTGCTCGGCCCAACCCATGCTCAATAACCCCTTACACGAAACTGATATATCTTCTTCCTTCCGAGGAGCACTGCCGCAATTCAACTTGGAGATGGTTCTCGTGGACCCGCGACGTCAGCATCCCCCGTCTCAACGGTGTTGGAACTTTGTGCATAGAAGATACGCTTCAGCAGATTCCTCACGGCTAGCTGGAGGTTTCAGCTGATTGACTTCTCCGAAAAACTTCAAAAAGGTCTCTTTCAATTTTTGCGTTTCACTGCCGTGGCGTATTTTGAACAAGAACGTCCCTCCCGGTTTCAGAACCTGACAATACAGAAAATAGTTTAAATCACCACTGTTACTAAAAGCAACGGTTCTGCATTCGAAGCTGTCTACGAATAAAAAAAGGGGTATTGCTACCGAAAACCATTGTTACGTATTAAGTTGAAGTTACACGGAAAGCGTGAATGCTAAACGAGGAATGCCAGGTCGGGCGTAAAACTGTTTGAGATGGGTTGAACAACGTAATCAGGTATAGCACCAATACAACAAAGAGTTTAACGAAGTTCTGGTACGGCCCGGCACATACCGTAAGAACAAACGGAGAGGCTGCGACAATGAGTCTGACCAGCGACAAACAGTCCAGGTCCGGTATGCCGCTGGCACGGGTTGCGGCGTCGCATATCACCACGTCCGCTTTGCTGCTTCCGTCGGCCTAAAAGATAATCACCAGACGAGAGTACAGGACGAGCAGAATTTCACAGCGCACGATCGATCAGAACCTGAACAGTTTCCAATACATGCAATTGGTTACATGGCAAAGGTCAGATTACCAGAATAAACAGTAAGCCAGGGCTGCTTTCAGCAATAGTTGAAACTACATAAATTGGGAAGGCTTTCGCCCAGTAAAGTAAGCAATCATTTTGAAGAAAATGAGGTTGAACTGAGAATTGAGTTTATTTGGCATTGATTAGGAATTTACAACACGCAAAAGAAATCACGGCAAAAACGCCAGGGTTCTGAAAAAAAACCCAGAAGGTTATCGAATCGTTGGCCCATGGCTGGTGGAAGGTCTTGAAGCTTAATCATTGAAACTTGTTTTGTGAGATATTCAAGCACAAGTTACACGTGATCAGGCGCGGTTGCATAAAGTATTCGTCAAGCTATTGCTGAGTGTAGAAATTACGGAAAACACCTTTGGCAACACCGTTTGAAACTAAAGTTGAGAGAAAAAAAACAGAGGAGGAATTGTTTGCAAAAACGAGTCAACTTGCAGTTCACCGAACCAAGCTCCTTTGCGTGCAAGTCTCGATTGCACCGCAGTGCAACCAGCAGCAAAGCGGGTGTCGTGTTAGGAAAAAACGAAGAACTATCCTCGTGTGGGAGCATTGCTTGCGATTAGCTTTTCAGAACGTGAATGGCGCGTTCTTGCATACAAACTTGATAATGACATGCACATCGTCGCCAAAGCCTCGTTAACAGCATTTTTCTATGCACATAGTCACCAAAGCCTCGTTAACAGCATTTTTCTATGCACATAGTCACCAAAGCCTCGTTAACAGCACTTTTCTATGCACATAGTCACCAAAGCCTCGTTGACAGCATTTTTCTACTTGAAACTAATGCAAAATTCTGCTGAGCTTACTTCTTTTAGCTTATTGATCACGTGTTTCTGCAAAGATGGATCGGTGAAATCCCCTTTTATTTGATAAACATTGTCAATGGGTTGAAACTTGAGCAAATCGATTGCAATGACAAGCCCATTCGTTTGGTACATATCAGCTCCATCTTTAAAAGACAATTCAAATGTAAAAAAATAGTAAATTACATTTTTCAGGAGAAAGACGTGAGCTCCATAGGCACGCTTTCAGTCAGAAACGCATCTGGTTATACAACCCATCAATCCGCTGATCGCGAAGCATAAACAAAGATAAGTATTTTCCAGCGGGTTCGGCAGCGCAGACCCTTGAAATAATTGCAGTTATTCCGCAGATGCGCATATTATAAAATGAATAATCAATGCTTTGTTGTGAGTTAAATGTGCTCAATACTTGCCTTGTCCAACCCCACTGTTACGTTAGATTTTGTCTTGTCTCGGCAACAATGGCTGAAAATCGCACTTAACTGATTGATAATATTCTGAACTTATTGATAATATTCTTAATTTTCGATAATATTCTGTCGGTATCAAAACTGAGTCACAATTAAAACACTCGTGATCAGTGGTGTAGGAGATGGCGGTGCAAGCCTACCCCCAAAGTTTTGGTTTGTCAAAAATTTGGATGAAGAAGTTTCGACATTTTTACCAAGGTTATTGAAATTATATTTCCTTGTTATTGAGTGTACAAATGAAAGTTCATTGTGTCGTAGAATACATTTAAATATATACAAAATCAACAACATGCTCCTAGCAATTTCGTGTTTTAACATGTGAGAGTTGATGGGTAACGACTCACTTGAAAGTTCGGGTAAAAGAAGGCATTTCAATTATGTGCTTTGCTAATTGTGCCCTGAGGCAATAGAGCAGGGGTTGCCAACCTGGGGTACATGCTGGGTGTCTTTTTTCGCTGAGACATTTCGGTCATTTTTCCCATAATAGTATTCAAACTCGCCGTAACAGTATTCACAAGCCCACCTTTTCAGACATTATGACCGAATTGACTTAAAATTTTTCGGTCATTTCAAAAAAATTTCGGTCTATGATCGGAAAATGACCGAAAAAATCAACCCAGGGTAGATGTACCGGTTTGGAAACATTTGCTATCTAAAGGGGTACATTTAGCGTCAGCAATAGAAGCGAAAAATACATTTACATATTATTTATTTCCAAATGTTCACACATACATTAGTGAACATTGTTTTAAAAAATCATTATAGGCTTATTGTTAAATATATCTATGATTAGTCATAATAAAATAATTGTCATAAGACATTTGATGGGTACACGCTCATCCGTCGAAATGCTGAAAGGGTACATGGTCAGAGAAAGGTTGGGAACCCTGGAGTAGAGTATACTGCAAGGCACCTACTTCATATTAGTAGACTCCATGCCAGGCAAGTGCAGAATATCTTGTTTTTGGATGAACAAATTTTGCCATACAGTTTGTTGCATGTTGCATACACGTGCATAGTCATATTAGAAATAATATGATAGGCCAGTGGTGGGCGAACTACGACCCGCTAAAGCTTTTCAATGCTTAAGATTGCCCTACCTCTTGCTGCCCTCACAGACAGCGAGTAATTAATGAACTATCGATCAGTCGCCGACTTGCGCCTAATTTCTGTATAATCAGAGGAAGCCGCAAAAACTCGTTCGGCCCGCGGTTTGGTAAAAAAATAGTTTGTGGCCCCTGTCTGAACATTTTGCTCATCGCTGTGATAAGTCGACATGCCACATATGTCTTCAGAGAAGGAAGCAGCTGAGGTTCCTTCCTGACAGCAACCGCTGGATGGTGAGTGGAAAATGTTAAAACTATGAGGGAGATCTAACAATATTCTTGCACAGCCTATCCTACTTTTATCAGGTGGGTTATGAGAACCAAACCAAGTATTTTCACGCCCCGTGGAGCCCCAAACCAAGTATTTCCACGAGAGTGCCAACATAGTGGAAAATGCCGGCTGAAGAGCATCGTCTGCCAAGCCACGGTGAGATATGGATCAGAAACGAAACATTTACTATGGCTTCAACGCACAAGTCTTCAAGGAATGATACAGACAGCGCAGCACATGCGCCTCGACAGAAACGGAGATTAAAAGAAACAGACTAAGCTGAGCATTCAGAAACGATGTGGGAGCGAAAGCAGGAATTGAGTATCAGAACATTTCTGAGAAAGAAAGGACCAGATTTATTTAAAAGAACATTTCTGAGAAACATTTCTAAGAACATTTCTAAAGAAACATTTCTTTCTGAGAAAAAAACATTTCTAAGAACATTTCTGAGAAAGAAAGGACCAGATTTATTTAAAACGCATGCTCACAGTGTGCTTTACAAAGGTACGGCCTCTGTGTTACAAATAAAGACAAGTTATGCTAGCACACCCACGCAAAAGTACTAACAACGTAAGTGAAATCATGCCAACATGTCGATGCATACCTGGAGTAAGTTAACCTACAACCAGTGGCGTGCAGAGGTCTGGTGATGCCATGGGCGACTGCTTGATTGGATGCCCCCTACCCAGGGGCGCATCTAGGGGTCTGTTTGGCTGTCACGACAGACCCCTTTGCACCGCAGGTACTCAGCATTAAAGCCGATAAAACATCAAACGCCACTGCAGGTCTAGTGCGGCTGTTTTGGAACAGGCTACAGCCTACATTTCCCTTTTAACGCTGCATAGCGCTATCACGAAACAACAACGTCCCTGCCTTGTCTAAATAGCGCCTGCGCAGTGACATGAAACAATCCACGTTTTTGAACACTTGAAATTGATATTACGTCGAACGCACGTGTTTCTGAATTTCCTCCTCTGGCAGTGCCGGCTCTAATGTTGTCAGAATCTCATATACTGCCACGCACACGCAGGAGCGGTTCTGTAATACTTCGCTTCATGGCGAGAGGACAATCGCCAATCACGATCGTTTTGTTTTACAGTTTCGGGCTAATTTTATCTGCTGTTTACACCTACTAGGTTATGACAAAATTCAGTAAATTTAGGCTTTCCTCAGCGTCACTCCAAGTAACGTGGGTTCGTTTCCACTGAAAGTATATTTTTATAAGCAACTTCTCTTATTAAAAGGCGCGTCAGCTAGCCTCAAAAATCGGGTTGCATTATCTGAACAAAATATCAGTCAAGCGTCGCATTTCGAAAATAACCTTTTTAGAATTGAACAGTTGACGATGTTGTTTTCTGCGCAAGAAGTCCTACATTGATTTCGAGTAATTCACTTTCACATTACGATGCAAAGTAATCAGAGCAATTGCAATTCAATCGTTCTTCTCCGCAGTGATTTTGCAAGTATATTTATAACACCGCCATCTTTGATAGACAGCGCTCCACAGACGCAGTTGTGCAGCTGGTTGTCAGCATCGATTTCAAACTGTATGTTCGTTCGGATAAACAGCTGTCATTGCTATACGCTTGACATTTGCTGAATGTTCGACAAGCTAAGTATCTCTTCAGCGCCATGTTAGTAGGAACAAACAGGGATTGCGATGTAACAAATACGCTGTGCCCGAAAATAATGATAACTTGGAAATTTTTTTCTTATGTGTTTTGACAATGAGATCAATACCACTTACAAATACAATCAGACCTGTTTGTCCGAACTCCGATCAACCGGAATCCCCGCTATCCGGAACAAATTGCTAATAACAGATTTCCCCCAACGCATTTCACTTCTTTAATCCGGAAAGCTCGCTGTCCGACACCGGCTCGGAATTTAGGAACGGATATGTCATATCACTAGAACAAAAACGCTAAGCCGGATTACGCCAACTGTTACTTAGTTGTTTATTAAATCACAATGAAAGGGTGAAAGTTTATTTTCTACGCACAATGAATGTAACAGTGGCAGACCCTGCAGGACGCAGTTATAGGTCTCGCGTATAAATCTCATTCTGAATGCATAGTTGCTTATGTATACGGATCTGCTAATAAACAAAAACAACTGAGAGTTTCATTTGGTCATGTTTCACATGCAGTCTCAGTTCGTCTGAGACTGCTCTACAGTTTGTTTTTGTTCACCCTTTGAACGTTCGCTTAGGCTAGACCCGTATCCTAGGTCCAAAGGTTTGCGGGGGCACAAAACATTTTTAGGGGTCAAGACTTCTGTTTTTGCTATATTTTTTAATAAAAAATTTTCTTGGCAAAACAAAATTTGGAGCACAAAAAATTTAGGGGGGATTGCCCCCGAATGCCCACCGTGGCTACAGGTCTGATTCCGATTTCCCGGATACCTCGCTACACCGACATTATCAGACGAAACAAAGTAGTTTGGATAAACGAGGTCTGACTGTAGTTACCGTATTTTCGGGACCATAAGGCGCAGTATCAAAATTTGAAGGCTGGCTGTTCTTTTTTCATACAAAGGTGCTTAAATGAAGCAAAACTTAGATACCCTAAGTCAAACTGTATTTAACTCCTTCCCAATAACTCCCGAGTGCCGAGTCGCCACTGGGAGTTTAATCTGTCATTACATACGAGGGAGTTTAATCTGTCACACACGCCTAATCCGCCAGACATGAATAGAACAAAATGAAAGTTGTACGCGTGTTTGATTCGGCGTGCGCCAATGTAGTCTGGAGCCTCACCGAGTTACACTATCTGTGATACGTGCTAGCTACTCTCGTGTGCTGCACATTGCAGTTGTTGTTGGTTTATTACGTCTGTTTACAAACAATCGTAACTACAAATTAAAACAAATGATATCGTTTACTACGTAAAACTGGTTCTAGATGAGAAAGCACAACCAGATTTATATATTAGGCGCACCGCATTATAAGGCGCACTTTCGATTTTTGAGAAACTTACAAAGGGTTTTAAGTGCGCCTTATGGTCCGAAAAATACGGTAATTGCCCTAATTTCTTTGCAGGCAAGCATCTGCTTACCGCGCTCGCAAAAACCTGTGGGTGAATGTTGCGTCATAGAGTTGTTTATGGGGACAATTGTGGAGTGGTATGAGTATTGCCCCCTACTTGCTGCATTCGGAGGGCTGCCCATCCTAAGAAAGGGACGAAGTAACAACTTGGGTTTCCGAAATTTGGCAAAATTGCAAAATTCATCGGTTGATTTCTAGTCTTAAAAGAAAATGTGGTTTTATGCTGAAAAGTGATATCAAAAACTGCCCTTCCGCGACAGACCCCTTTTTTCCAGGCTAGATGCGCCCCTGCTTGGTTTTCGACTATCCTACTAACCCAGGTTTGCGAAGAGTTCCATGTAATACGCTTCTTCATCACACTGAGTTGTCTTTCAACTGTGGTTTGAGTGTTGCAAAATATCGGCATCAGTTATCGGCAATGAAAAGTAAAAACATCGGTATCGGCCCAAAAAAGCCTCATCAATCAAGCTGTACCTAAAATCCAATCACAAACTTGATTAGTAGGACTAGTAGTCTAGTGCAACCAACTATTTACTGTTGAACAGATAGTGGTATTGATCTCAATGTCAAATTTCCAAATTATCTTTGCTTTTGGTCACAGCGCATTTATTATATCACAATTGATGTTTGTTCCTACGAACATTGTGCTGAAAATATCTTAGCTTGTCAAACATTCAGCAAATGTCAGCCATACAGCAATGAGAGCTGTTTATGCATGCATACATATATTTATAAAATCAAACCTGACAATCAGCTGCACAACTGTCTGTGGAGCGCTGTCTATATTGTGAAATAACTGCGGAAAAGAACGATTGAGTTGCTATTGCTCTGATGATTTTCATCATAATGTAAAAGTGACTTACTTGAAACGAACATAGGACTTTTTTCGCAGAAAACAACATCATCAACTGCTTAATTCTACTTTGAAATTTTCGCTATTCTTGAAATACAACGCTTGACTGATATTTTGTTCAGATAATATGACCACTAGCTGTTGCGCCTTTCATTATGAGAAATTCCTCATAAAAATATAGCTTCAGTTGAAACGAATCTGCATTACTTGGCATGACACTGAGGAAGGCCTAAACTTATTTGATTTAGTGGTAACCTAGTAGATGTAAACAGCAGATAGAATTAAGGTTGCAAATGCATAACAAAACGATCGCGATTGGACACTTACTGTCCTCTCGCCATGAAGCGAAATATCACAAAACAGCTCTGCGTGTGTGTGGCAGTGTACGAGCTTCTGACAGCTTTGCTTGCATTGGAGTTGGCACTCCGAGAAGAGGAAATTCCGAAACACGTGCATTTGACACAATATAACTTAGAAGTATTCGAAAACGTGAATTGTTTCATTCCATTGCGCAGGCGCCACATAGACAAGACAGGGACGTTGTTGTTTCGTAATAGTACTATGCAACGTTAGAAGAGAAATATAGGCTGTTGCCTGTTCCAAACCACCTGCAATAGAGACCTGCAGGACAGTGTTTGATATGTTATCATCCGGCTTAATAATGCTGAGTAGCCTACCTGTGGTACAAAGGGGCCTGTCATGACAGCCAAGCAGACCCCCTGGATGCACCCCTGCTTACGTTTCTTTAAAGTAGTCAGAAGATGAAGAAATTTTTGTTGTGCACTACATCCTTGTGAAGTTCAAATAGCTTTAATGGCAACAAAGGCAATAAACTCAATATGACTTAGGTGGCTGTTTATCGGGTGGCGATCGTTCTAGGTGGCGATTGTCCGGGTGGCAATTGTCCTGGGTAGCAGTTATTCTGGATGGCAATTGTCCTGGGTAGCAGTTATTCTGGATGGCAATTGTCCTAAATGGCAGTTGTCCTAGGTGGCAGTTGTTCTAGGTAGCAGTTGTCCATATGGCAGTTTTTGGGTGGCAGTTGTCCCGGATGGCAATTTTCCTAGGTGGCAGTTGTCCTAGAACCAATTAGGATATCTCTAACATTTTTGAATGCATATGAAAAAAACTCATACAAGGCGGGATCAATATAGTCCCAGATGTTGGGTCCAAGATGTTTGTACATATTTACTTGATGCTGCTTGCTGGAAAAATGCCCTTCGTATAGCACTATGGGTTGCATAAGAATGAATTTGATTCAAGGGAGTAAAGAGTTGCTTAAAATTGTCACGTGGGTTTCCGGAGTGAATTTCATGCATCTTAGCTATCTCCAAGTTATATATGTCATCCACTTTAAGAAGGTTGAGATTCTTGTATAGTGGGTCTAACGTAGATCTCTAAAGGAGTTATAAGTCATAGCTCTAATTATTTTGTTGTGCAATAGGCTGCATTCAACCGTTGAAGGCTTATCTTTGCAACTTCACACCAAGCTTCAATTGCATATTGCAAATGACTGTAGATCGGCTATGTCCAACCCGCGCGGCCCAGGCGAACATTTTGTGCAGCTCAGTAAGCTTTTCATTATTGTATATGTACAAGACAATGACAGCTTGTCTTTATTTTGATCATCTCGAATTCGACATTTTCGATGTAATCGTCTTTACTGCTTAATGGGAAGAAGCTGGCAATTCCATCGACTTCTCGCACTCCAGCTGCAAGGTGTGGAGCACCATCAAAAAACACTTTCAGGTCTGGACGCTCCTCTCATCTATGCCCCGTCTCAGCAAATCCCATCGCTTCACAGCTCGTGTAGAACGGGGCACATAAGACAAGGGACAGCGAGTCCATGAGGCTCGTCAACAAGCAGCTGTCCGACTTACGGAAGGTCCCAACAGCTGATGGAGATAGTACCTCTGGACTCTTTAAGCCAGAGGAGCTTTCTAACGCCCTCAGCCACCTGGAGCCAGGAAAATCCCTGGGATTAGGTTCTATTTTCCCAGAGTTTATATTCCACGCCGGATCAGTTCTCATATCCTGGCTATATGGTTTCTTGACTTCCTGCATACGCCAAGTCAAAATTCCCAGGATCTCGAGAAGAACACTGGCAGTTGCGATTCCCAAGCCGAATAAGCCATTGGGGGACCCAAAGAGTTATCGCCCTATGTCTCTACTGTGTCCACTTCAAGATCCTCTGTGTTCGCGTCGAACGCGATCCAATACATCAATCCATCGCTCAGACTGCAGAAACAGGAGGGTTTTTGACATGGGAGGTCAACCGTAAATCAGGCCACTTTGCCAATGCAAAACATCAAGCCGGAGCTGTGTTTGTTGATCTCACAGCAGCCTACGACATTGTATGGTATTGTGGCCTCACCTGCAAGTTGCTGCGATTTCTACGTGACAGACACATGATCTGGATGATCATGGAGCTGATGAGTGATCGCAGCTTCAACCGGCATCCCACAGGGATCTGTCTTGGCACCTCTTCTTTTCAACATCTACACCTCTGACTTGCCAGTTACCCTCTCCAAAAAGTATGCATATGCCGACGATCTAGCAATCATGCATGCTGATGGAAACTGGCAAGCAATGGAAGGAGTGCTCAGGAAAGACATGGCGACTATAGTCGCATACCCCCAGACTCTTAAAGCTCAGCACTGCAAAAATGGTGTCTACAGTTTTCCATCTCAACAACAAGGAAGCTAAATGTGAGCTGAAGGTCAACTTTGAGAACGAAGTCCTGCCCTTTTGCTCTGAGCCCAAATACCTCGCAGTAACTTTGGACAGGTCGCTCTCATATCACCGAGACATCGAGTCACTTCACAAAAAGCTGACATCATGCGTCACACTCTTGAAGAGGCAGTTTGCTGGCTCCAGCTGTGGTGCTGAACAAATATCATTGGGAACAGCCACCTTAGCCCTGGTTCATTCAACAATAGAGCGCTGAGCTCCTGCCTGGTACCACAGTGCTCACACCTGCCTCATTGATTTTGTCATCAACAACGCCTTGCGAACTGTGACTGGATGCCTGCGTCCTACACTTGTGGACAATCCTCCTATGCTCGCAGGCATCCAACCTGCTGAGATTTGTGGCAAAGGAGCTACTCTGTTTCTAGCACACCGTGCCATGGAGCCTGGATATCTGCTCCACCCAGCTCTCACCCATTCACTTGGTGGAACGCACGGCAACTCAAATCGAGACACGCATTTGTGCCAGCTCCACAACTCACAGTTCATCTGACAACAACAACATATGTGCGGCAATCTGGGCGGATCACCAATGGAATACGGAGTGGTTGGATAACACTACGTGACTCCGTACTTTCATCCCCGACATTGGCACCCACCCTCCCGGAATGGCTCTGCCAAGAACAGCAAGTGCATGGCCTGACGTTCCTGGACAATGAGACAATCAAATGGCTGCTCAACACACATGCCTCGAGATCTAGTGCGGCCTAGCAGTGGATACGAACTCACTCCAACGAACGATGAAGAAAAAGGGTACATTTCCACATATCCATTGACACTTCTGTTCAAAACTGATTTCTGTTTTTCTGATTTCTACTCATGTGTTCCTCTGCGCTAAACTGATTTTTAACTCATACCCTTGTTGTTCCATCAACACTAAATCTGCCTATGCCATTACAGTTTGGGTGTAATTGAAAGTACCATACAGTCGTTGGCATTACAGTTAGTATTCAAATGCTCTCAGTAGCTTTAAACGAAACTTTGGTTTGCTAAAATGAAAGTAAGTCATTCAATCTGCGGCCCTCACGAAGATAGTGACATAATTTTTGGTCCAGTGAGTAAGGCATTTCAGTTGGACATGGCTGGCATAGACAATGCTAAAATGTAGGGATTTGTGTGCTTTCATTTAGGTAGTGTCTAATCTATATAAAATTAAATAATAAAAGTTGGGTAAAAATCTTGGGTAATTTTCACTCAAATTTAGTTTTTTTTGGACATAACTTTTGAACCAGAAACGGTGGGAAGCCAATCAAAGGCACAAAAGTATCAGGTTATAGCCTAGTTTCCGACAAAGATTTGAGTCAAATAATTTCCTTCAGCGGTTGAGGCCCAGAGCTGATCACCTTGGCCAAAAAGGCTTAAACCTTAATCCAAACTAGAAGACTTGCTGCATCTTTTGAGAGTTTGAACTCTTCTCTAGCACAATCCTCTGACAAGTTGTGGAGTTTGCTAAGTGACGCTAGAAACGTAGTTCAAGCGAACTGTCCCAGCTCCTTAGGTGTTAAAGGGAATATTGACCTGGCACCGAAGGTGTTAAACAATTCAGTTTCTACAATAGACCTGAACATTTCTGTAATGTGTAGTTATGTTTCACTCAAATGAATGTCACAAATATTGCATTGTTAGTCTATCCTGATTGTTCTATGCTTGGTGTGTTGCTTTCAAATAAAGGATTGGTGTTGAGTGCTATGCATGCATTTCCATGGCAAACACATACTTATTTTGTTGCAGAAGATACTAAAAACATTGAAAAGGTGGTATGGGCAGTTATGGGAAAAATATCAGTGGCATATACTCCATGTCTGTTTGGTGTGTGGTGCACACCCTATCAAATTGATCGTGACATCTTTTTGCAGATCGTGCGATCAAGATAAAATCACATAAAAAATCGCGAAAGATAAGTCAAAATTCAGAACAGCCTTATTTCAACATGGGTATGCGCTGATACAGCCACACACTTCTGCTGGTAATATGAACATCAGTACCAGGACACATTTAAGCTTCGTCGTTACTTGAAATTGCAATCAGATTGATCATGATGTCTAAACCGAGGTTTTGTCTGTTCTGTGCCCCTAGTGATGGTATACTTCCCAGCCACAAGACCAAAAAAGCAGTTTACTTGCATGCTGTATGTGCATTCTCAATTTTTGTGTAGTTTAGCCAGTTTCGATCTAAATACCCTGCGCCATTCCAGTTACACACCTGTGCTTGACTGCTCATATTCAACAAGACTATCGCGCAGCCTGTTTTTGCAAATGTAAACTATGCTGACATGGCACTGACGTGTTTTCCTCTCCTGTTTCAATGCATCTTCTTTGTTTTTTACTTGTGCTTTTTAATACTGTGTTTCTTATTTGTACTTGTTTGCATTTCAAATACAATTCCTTTTGTGCAACTAGCAAAACAACTAAAAATTACAAAAAGTGTCTGCTATACTCCAGTAAATTTTTTTCTATCACACACCTGATACAAAAAGTATTACAATATACTAAAAACAGATTAAAAGTGCTAAACAAATTTTAAAAGTTAAAATTTGCAAGTCAAAAATGTCATCACCATTTGTAAAGAAAATTGGTTAAGGTTACACAATATAAAGCTGGCAAAAATTTTGTAAAGGTGCAAACAAGCTCATGTGTAGAAATAGTTAAATGGTACTTCAACCAAGGTTTTTTTAAAGGAAAATGTTAGGAACTCGGTTTGGATCTGTAGGGACCCGATTTGAAATTCTAGGGACCTGAATCGGGTCCCTAAAGCGCCTTAAAAAAACCCTGCCTTAACAGTTACCAGTTTTTGCTGGTCATGTTGTATTTGCCTAGCTTTTGATGCAAAGGCTTAACTACTAGCTTGTTTGTGAAAACCTTCAGAGTGCCATAATCAATGCACTCAATTAATCAACTGTTTGTAACCTTCAAGTATGTACTTTCCACGATGGGTGTAAGCAAGGAATCGATCAGCAAATTTTTAATAGGAAATCGATTTCACGTAAAATTACGCATCCTCAAAGGACTGAGGATGCGTAATTTTACGTGAAATCGATTTCCTATTAAAAATTTGCTGATTGATTCCTTGCTAACACCCATTGTGGAAAGTACATACTTGAATAGAGATATGTGCAAGTTTGAATCATTGCAAAAAGACGAAAGCAGATTGCAGTCGACTGATTCCTCGAAAGCATACGTAAACACTAATGCTTTTAACTGTTTGTAACCTATTTAATCTTGAAGCTTTACTTTAGTTGGTCATATTTATACTAAAAGTGTATGCAGTTTCAAGGTGCAAAGAGATTGGATTTACATTTAATCATAGGTGAAAATGTTTCTGTGAATGTTAGTACTGCTCAGCAGTTTGTAGTAGAGCACGAATATAAGCTTTGACAACTACCTAAGATGACTGTTCATTCATCAACAAGTCGTCGCTCACTGGTTAGAAAACTGACATTAATTGTACTCTGTTCCCTCTATCTACAGCAGTGGTTCTCAAAGTGGCCTATATCGACCCCAGGGGTCAATTGGACCATCCAAGGGATTGATAAATAGTCATGGGGTTGAATTGGGGTCACTGAATGGCAGGGGGTTAATGAATAACTGCTGGGGTCTACTGGAGCAATGAAGCCTCCAATTCAAAATTATTGTTAATCGGGCAAGGAATGCAAATGGCGTTTTTCAACAAATAAAAAAAAATTAAGAGGGCTGATCAAATTTCAGCTACAGTAGTTTAAAAGTACATTCAATTCGAATAGTTTTTTATTAAATCATCCATTGTGATGACATTATGAAAACTGCTCTGTTTGTTATGTCACAAACAATATTCTAGTGCATGTGTCGCATTTCGGCAGTCGTTGGACTGGTAGTGCAATAGTAGGCTACGCAGTATGATGGAGAACAATTGTTGTAAATCTGAGTGGTAGGCCATGGGGTCTTCAGAAAATTGTATACTTTAATTGGGGGTCAATGTACAATAAAGTTTGAGAACCACTGATCTACAGTAAATCGTGGCATCAATACATCATTTTGCTTGTAGCTGCAAATCCTGTTTATGCACTATATACAAGCTTTTTGTCATGTGTGGCCATATTTTTACACCCCTGGGTTGAATGTATAATCCATCTGACTGCTTTGACTAGACAAAAGTTTTAAAAGTTTGTTGTTTGTTGAGAGCAGTAAATGGTTCCACGAATGTTGATGCTGTACTATCATATGTGAAGTGTCAGGCAGTTGTAGGTTGTCTTGCTATGTATGTGCATTTAGATAAACAGATTCTCATTATTGCTGTATGGCTGACATTTGTTGATTGTTCGACAAGCTACGCATCTTTTCAGCACCATGTTTGCAAGAACAAAAAGTGAAATGTGATGTAATAAATATGCTGTGACCAAAAACAAATGATAACCTGAAAATCTTGTGTGTTTTGACAATGTGACGGGTACCATTATATAAATAGCTAGTTGCGCTAGGCTTCTATCCAAGTTTGTTTGGCTCTAAGGAAGACTGTAGGAAATGTGGTTTCATTCTGAAAAGTATCATCAAAAGCTGCTCTTCCACAACAGACCCCCTTTTGCAAGGCTAGATGTATCACTGTTTGCAGTTGTGCTGCTGTGTGTAAGGATATAATGCAAGATATGCTTTTATTGATGGTGCATTGCACGGGAAGAGCAAGTTTAGATATTAGAAAACTTAGCTTTGTTTTGTGGATTAAAGGTGCTATACATTTTTTCTTTGCAAACGGTTCCATTTTAACTGATTTAGAAACATCTTATTGGAAGGAATAATCACACCTGTGTCAAGGAAATATAGAAGTGAAAAAATTGAACTTTGCTAGATTTTTTCTTCACCATACTTCCTCTTGTAAAGTTTGAGAACTTGTTATGATAGGAAACAACCATGCCTGGTTGCATACATTGTGTTCAGCATGTGAAATGATGAAGTGAAAAAAAAGTTTTTGGCATTTCTAAGTTACCATTTCAGTTGGGGGCAATTACAAACTTAAGCAAACCCTCAATCTTAATAAACAAAAAGAGTAACATTTATATTGGAATTAAGAACAGCATAATTTACCTGAAATCTTATTTTATGTTTCAAGTTCTTTATTAAGTGTATTGGGAAAAGTCACTTTGTGCTCTATATGCTCATGTGATGGAAAGCAACAAAGATGAATCACAGAAGTGTCTTCGTATTGCGCAAGCAGCACTGGCAAGTGGAAACATTGAAAAAGCTAAAAAGTTTTTGGCCAAGTCAAACAAGCTTTTTCCTTTGAAAGCTGCTGAAGGTATCAAAGTATTGGAATTGTTACAATAGTTTTTCTCTGATGCCAATAGCCATGCACTCTTCCACTATCAAATCTTCTTCAGCACCAGTGCAGTATGAGTGGTTTGAAGGTGAAAAAGCACAGGTTGTGATTTCTAGTCAGCTAAAATTACATTTTCATGACAATGTCAACATTAGTTTCCTAAGATTTCCTTATCACATTTCGACATAAGTTAGATGTTGCTGCTAGTATAAACAGAGCAGTGTTAAACTTGATCATTTTTGCAACTTGTAATTGCTCATCTATTGCTAATTGCTAAGCATGTGCTTTTTCATCTCAACTATGGTTGTAGATGGATTAGATCTGTTTTGGCTACTACCCCTATCCAGGCAAGGAGGTAGAGATTTGAAGATCACATATTTTGCTTCTAATGATGTTGACATTTATGGATGGTCCCTTAAGTTTTTCAGCGTGTAGGACTGTAGGTAGTACGCATTACAGGCCAGTGCACCAAGGTGGTGTAAATACAGATCAATGCAATTGAGGCAGTATGGTAATATGTGTCTTCAAAGTCACAAATTTTGTAATCATAATAGGCTGCGAACATACCTTATTCATAGTTACCCATCCATTTAAATGTTCAAATTGTAGCATTTTAGCGGCAGTGTGTGTATAGCACCTAAACAGGGAAACCTGACTCATGTGGCATTCAAACATTTTTGGAGAATACTTGCCAGTTATTGTATCATAGGGTTGGCATAGGGTTTGGATGAAAGATCTAGATCAGGGGTTCCCAACCTGGGGTACATCATACAATGTGCCCCAAGGGGTACATTTGTCTCTGAAGGGGTACATTTACGGTTAGCAACAGAAGGGAAAATGTATTTGTATATATATTATATATAAATTCAGTGGATATTTGTTATTTTACTCTAGCTTTTTTGTCATGGGAAATTTTAGGAGTACAGTACATGCTCATCTGTCAAAATGCTGAATGGGCACATGGTCAGAGAAAGGTTGGGAATCCCTGACCTAGATGAATTAAATCAAGTGAAGTTATGGATTTTGTTGAAAATGCCTTATTACCTCATTTCTGTGTTGCTTTATTGAGCTGAAAAAAGCTGACCACATTGACATGCATTTGAGTGTTGGGTTAATCTAGCACACTATTGCAGAACTTTTAAGCACTCGGAAAATTTTCAGTCATTTTTGTATGTAAAATTTGTAGGCCTAATACTGTATTAAACTTTGATAAGGGATTTTTCATGTGATATTTCTGAGTTGAGTTGATTTTATTTGGCAATAATTAATATTCAGCAAGAAAAAACACAAATTAGTGCCAGGACGTCAGGGCATTGAAGAAACCGCAAGGTTATCGAGTCGATGCCCCTCAGCAGTTAAATTAGCTTTGTTACTGTCCAGTTTCAACTCGTGGTGGTGCATATATGTGGGAAGGAGCTGCTAGAT
>Ga0210059_1007237_pt1 | contig 17678 bp, 9 predicted proteins | sample Ectturendosymbi2_FD_188042 | JGI IMG/M metagenome (GOLD analysis project Ga0210059, IMG submission 188042) | Ecteinascidia turbinata endosymbiont from Florida, USA - Sample 2 (SPAdes) (version 2) | ecosystem: Host-associated > Tunicates > Ascidians > Unclassified | place: Key West, Florida... | reverse complement strand
AAGAAGACAGTGGCGGCTGCGGCGCCGATGCACATCCCAGCAGCAAGCCAGGGATTGGTCGACCAATTTGTGACCGGATAAACGCTGGAATTGATGCCACTTGCGTGCAGTAACACCAAAAATGTAGCATAAACTATAGTGAAAGTGAAGCTGTGAACAACGTGCAAAAGCCGTTCAGGAATGTTACTCACAAGTAAATCAAACACCATCACGATGCAATTCAAAGTATGGTTATTGATAGTTACAGCATCCGCCGTAAAAGGCGTTGACAGAAGTGCCCAGAAAAGAATGGTTACAAGCAAAGCAATATCGAAGGCGACTGTGTGCAAGATCCAGTTGAGTATATGAAACCAGCGTAAGCGTTGTTCTGGAATAAAAAGCATAAGAAAAACAACATAAGTTTGACCTCTTACTATTAACTGTGTAACCTTGCAACCTGCAGAAGTTTCAAAAACTTTTTTTGCGCATTGGAAAAGAGAAACAGGTCTTATTTACGAATTTTACCTCAAATTAAAAAATTGCGTAAAACACTGTTCTCGTAGGTTTACTTTCATACAGGATCTTAATATAGCATTCACGAGGCAATTTACAAGTGTTGAGAAACACGCATGGCTAAAAGCCAAAAGCAAAAGTTCTGTTGGGCAAAGTTTCAAACAGGTTTATTGCCAACAGCAGCTCCTTACCTGCACATGAGTTAGGGGAAATACTTCAAAGAAGGTCGACTTAACAAGACGTTCGAGCAGTGGCTACACTCAAACCGGACTCTTGAAAATCGTAAAGTCTTAGACTGCAAGGGGTTCAGAGCAGATCATGAAAGCAAGTCAGTATACTATTTTTCATTTGGTGCAAATTTTCTCGTCAGGTTCTCATATGACCGTTTCTTGCGGTGTAAAATCCAGCTGCTGCTTTTTCCCAGCTGCAAGCAGTTCTCATCAATGCCTGTACTCAATTGTGTCTGCTATGGAGTGAAGTCAGTATAAAAATTGATTGCGAAACGAGTCACAGCTTAAGCGCTATTATGAGCCTGCCGAAAGACCTACATTGCAATTTTATTTGCTTACCTAGGTACGCAATGCCAGCCATTGCTGTGACTCTCTTTTGCAATCTATTATCTATTTGCGTTGAACTGAAATTTTCTCGATTTGCTTTTATTGCGCCACACTCACGAAACAAACTTTAATCCCGTGCTTTTATTCAATCAGCTACATCAAAAGTTTTTCTATACGAAATGAAGGAATTCGTGCTAAACACTTTCGAAAGAGAAAAATCATACCCGAGATATTATAGTCTTGACTTGTTTCGCACTTCTCAATTGTCGTAGTACTGATAAACTTTTCTTCTGCATCATCTGTCAGTGAATTTCGAGTGGCCATACGGTGAATGCAAATCGCGAAAGACATTCCGAAGTAAAGCATTATCGTCCAGGCTCCCCAAGTGGTCAGATAAAACAAGTAGGATGGCTTGCCTTCATGAAATAGCACGGCCCCAACGATCCATCCCAACCAATAGAGGAAGCACAAACATTTGTAAGCACAGAAGATCCAGATATTGATTTCCCACTGCAAGAAGTATATAGTGATTCCATACATTGATAATATCTGTCTGTCATTGCAGAACAATTGATTAGTGTGAAGTAACCCTTTCTTCACGATTGCTGATATATTTTACAAACTACGGCGTGACTGCGCGTGATCCAGTTGGTGGGGGTAATCAGGGCGAAATGGCGACCCTATTTCTGCATTTTGAGTGCCATTCACGCAGAGTATACAGAAAACCTAAAGCTAAGGGCAGTTGTAAATGCAACTGAACGCGATAGATTGGTTTCAAATGCTATCAAAAATCGCAACGTTGTCCTGTGCTTTCGCTTAGAAATCGTGACGTCAGTGGAATCTTGCAGATGTGTTTGTCAGTACGGCTACACACAGGTGCTAGTAGATATTTGAAGGAGCGACTAAAATACTAAGGCATTGAGAAAACAAACTGTGCAGGTAGGAACAGCCAAGCGAGTGTCTAATAGTGTAGGGGAAAGATCACATGCAGGTGCAAATGAAGACATTCTGGGAAAAAGTTGGTTAAGTTTTTTGACCAAATTCATGTTTCGTTGTAAAGAAGGCGAAAGGGGGAAGAGCTTTTCATAAACTCAAAGTAATCAATTTAAGCGGATTTCAGGTTTTCAACAAATCAAAGATGCCAATGAGGTTGCGATTGCAGAGTTGCAACAATTTTGAAATCGCAGCAGTAGTCTTTTGTAATTGACTACGAACGAATGGCTGTTCAACATCGGCCCAGAGATCTAGTGTGGCCCGGATGTGGATAAGAACTCGCTCAAACGATGAAGAAGACTACGAACAACAGCAATTACGATCTCGCAAAGTTCAGCAAGTAAGTTCCCTCTGAAAAAATTATTGAGCAGAAGCAGCGAAAACAATATTTATGGTACGCTTTTATTTATTGTGAAAACGGTTGCAGTGTCAGCAGTTGCCGCGTGAGTTGGTAATGCAGTATAAGGAATACGAGATTAACTTACCTGCGATGTGTAAAATTGCGCAGGAGAGCAATCTTGGCACTTGAAATGCTTTACTTGAAATTCGTAAGTAAACCAGTTGCCCATTGTTGCAGCAGTTTAGTTCAAATTCAAAGATAATTTAGGAAAAAACTCAGTGCAGTTAAGATAATCAACAAATCTACAGCGGCACTAATGAAGTTGACAAATCAGATGGTGGCAAAAAACATTCCACTACATCACGCTTTTAATCACATTCAACTATTTCATCTGAATACCGAGAGGGTCATAAAGCCAAGGTTTTAGTGTATTTGGTGGTGGTCAGGGAGTTTGCTTCACGGTCTTGGAGGTTACAGTCTCGTATGCATCACTAGCAGATAAATTTCTAAAATATTTTCAGTCAGTTTTTTTGCAATTGCCTATTGTAATGTTTACGCATAAATTTGCCAATCATTGCAAATGTACTATCAGTCAATTTTTCATTAATTTGCACCTTTCTTAGAAATTTCTCATGCAAGCTGTTCAAGGGTTGGAAAGTGTGTTGATTGTGCCCCATGCTGATTTTGCAAATTATTACACAATGCCACAACATACACTAAACAGTTACTGAAGGTTATTTATACCAGATATCTAGAACTTCACCGCTTGAGTTCGAAGTTCTAGATATCCCTGGCTTATACGTAACTCTTGATGACTGATATTTTTTACATATACTAAAAGCGGGATTCTAAGACAACTGATCATGAACTTAAATTATAATTTCAAATTCTCCACATGTTTAGTTGGTGTGGAGCTTATATTTCAGGGAGGAAAATTTAACAGCATTAATGCAAAATGGTAGAAACAAAATAATATTTTTTCTCAATGTCTAAAGACAAGTTTTTTCTAATCATCAGTTTGTCACTGCTAATAATTCGTTTTTTTAATGTGATATTTGTTCTGTTTAGCAGTGGACGCTGTCACCTGTAAATAATCTAGTATCGTGTTCTCAAAAGAGGAATGTCGCTAAAAAATTAATAGTACTTAAATAAATTCGAAACAGATATAACAGGCAGGTCACTAAACAAATGAAGACAGGCAAGGCCCAAGAGCTGTGTGACTGTGTGCTGTTCGAAACCTCCCCTTACGACAAAGCAGGAGGTTTAGGATTTCCAGACCCATTGGTCTGTCGCAAATAAACAAGTAGTTACTTTGCGTAAGGAAAGGAAAGAAATACAAATCAAGTTATCAGAAATCGTATTCACAAAAAAGCTATAGAAAAAGTACAGCAGCGCAGAAGGGAGTTAAAATCAGCGGGAAACTGAGTTCGGGCCACGATGCAGTGTGACTTCACAAAACGACACGGCGGCTATTGTTAAGCAAAGCAAAACCACACAAACGTGTTTTACTCACGTTTCGATTTGTTTTAAACGTTTTGGATTATAGGCTGTTTCGAATCGATCCACTAACAGCGGAAGTAACTTCCTACAGCTGCCCTATTTTTCTTTAAGGTAAAATGTTCTTTTTGCACCTAGACAGGTGCCGCTTCGAGAATGGAATGAATTGGGCCACACAGCAGCGTCACGAAAAAAATATCAGCAACATGCACTGCTCGGTAGCTATTCACGACGATGCGTAATACGTTGCGCTTTCCAGCCGCAGGTTCTTGAAGGAGGTTGAGATTCTTTGTCCTGTGGAATCAACAAAGGCTAGTGGTGGCTACGGTACTGTCAACTTCACAGGAATTCAGCCTAATTAAATATTTTATGCGTTGAAACAGCCAACGCATTGCTGCAGAACTTCATTGATCGTCCCAATGCCCTCAGGTGTGTGGCACTAAAAGGCTTTCTTTTCTCATGCGAAGCTTCTACTTTCATGGAGCAATTTACAATAAACGAGAGGAAAACGGCTGCGTAGCGCTACCCTAACTCAAAACTCCGACAAAAGCTCGCACACAAACAAGTTCGCTTGTTTGCGGCGCTTCACTAGCACGTCGCACTTAAGCGCTGAAGGTGAAGTTGTCAATATGTGACGTAATAAAGGTTGGCAGGTTCAGGCAAGGTCTCCGCGTGTGGCTCCCGTGGGTTCGACGGAACCCGGTGTTCGGTTAGTCATTCTCAGGGGTTGGGTGCAGTTCTGATGCATTGATAATTCGGTACATGAAAACTGTGTATATGTTTTCAACACTTTACATTTGAAGAAGGAATCGGTGAATGCGCGGGTTAAATTTGCGGGATTCTCTACCTCCAACAAGGTTAAGAATTACTAATCTACCTAGACAAATGCTTCCCAATCTTTTTCAGCTTGCAGCCAACTTATAGTTACAACTTTTGTGGGGTCCTCTATGAGATATTGCAGTAAAATGATAAAAGGAAAATTAGAGAAATGGGAAAGAAACACGCAATGTGTTCTTACGGGAAATTGAGCTTGCTTATTAAGTACGATAACATCAAATCAATAGAAAACCGGCTAGTTTAAGAAACGTTTGAGTAAACACCAGAAAATCGCAACATTTTGAAATGATTCGCCGCCCACCTGAAGCAGCTCGGTGGCCCATTGGTTGGAAATCTCTGATCGAGGCGAAGCTGCTAAGGCAAGGAAAAAGTGGGGTGCATCTACCGTTTATTTGGAATCAATCAATTTAGTACGTTTGTTAGTTAGCTTGTGCAGCAGCATCGACAAACTTCAGAGTAGCCAACAAACGATTGAATTTTATTTCAGTCCGACAACCGACACTGCACAAAGAGCCTACGCACTCCAGGCTAGGCTGCACAGAACACGAACGACGGATAAACATGTCCAGCAGATTCTTCACAGCTAACCAGCGGCGTAGTGGATGGAAGAATGCAGAACCTAGTCTACTTATTGTTTTCGGAAGCGTAACGTCGTTCTCATACCTAAAACATCGACGCACGACGCTTGTCTTTAATGTCAAATTCTGAACATAAAACTCCATTCAGTTTGCCTGCAGAACAGCACGTTTTTTCTCAAGTGAAACGTTCACACACTTCCACCCACTTGTTTTGGACTAAACATCTCCAGACAACTACAGCATCACTGGAACGTACCAATGGCGTGTTTAACAAAACCTGGTACATGTACTCATTCAGCATAGAAAACTCACAAATGTAACAGTCAAAATGCTGCCGTCTTGAAGATATGCAGCAGAACGAAAGTGGAATTGAACGATCAACATTCTCTACTGCTTTGGTGAGATAATTTTCTAACTTTACTGCTCGCCAACTCGCCCAAAGCCTTTATCCTTTCCACTGTATAGCTATCTTTCTCGATTCTCGAGGAATCTTTCTCGATGGTGCAGTATATAAATGCTGCAGCGATGCTTGTCACGTGACATCCATGCTCGGTCTGCCATGATCGTAAAACACAAACACTTCTGACCCTAAAAGAAACCAACATTAGCAAGTACTCGAGTCTCTTTCAATACAGCAGAAGTGTGCAACCATGCAGCAATGCCGGGCCAAATGCACATAACCAGATTGGTTCACGGGTCACAGCTGCATGTGTCAAGTTCTGCGGGATAGACAACTCGCTGGCCACCCACGGAAGATTGGCAATACCCTTTTGAAATCTGGACCTTTCAGCAGGCCACAAAACTTCAGCTCTCGGGCCAGGGGTTGCACACCCCTGTAATACAGGAACACCAGCCAGATCTCAACGTCGATGATTCATCCATTCCCTTACTGCTATTTAATACATCATTGTCTCTGTGACGTAGTACAGCACGAATTGTGGGGCGCCGTTCGTAAAAGTATTATATCTGACAGATTTAGCACAAAAACTGCTATATCTGCGCATATTTAGCTATCTCTGCTGCGCGCATTTAGTTATCTGAGCGTGCATTTAGCTATCTCTGCGCAGAGAAAATTCCATAGTTTTGACATCTTCTTATACAGTATAATAAAAATCATGCATACTTTGCGTCGCGAAGAGTGTTTCCAACCCGCGTTCAGAACTTTTGACGAAGTGACCTTCCAATTAGTTTTGAAATTCTGATATTGCGGACTGGTCAATCGACAGTCATTGTGAGGCTGAGCCTAAAAATGGCTGCAAAGACTTGGGTGCGGATACTTGTCGTAACTCTTGACCTGACAGGAAGCGTGGATTACGGGTGTTACAACCTTTTCAATGGAAAGTCTAAGTTGGTAATGTGGATGATTATGATGGTCAGCAGGCCTTGTTGACATTATTTTAAACAACGAAATTCGCAATAAACATTTGTTATCTGCTGTCTCCGTGTGACTATGGTTTCATCAACAACACGCTCACCAGGAACCAGTGCTGTAAAATGTACAGCCAATGGTTATAAATAACAATGAAGTATTAGTAGAGTATTTGCCAGTTGCGCTCAGCCCCAGAGCCCGTAGACTCTAGAAGTGTTATTGAGTCTTCAGACTCTCAGACAAGAAAAACAACTGAACGTAAACTAATACCAATACTAAACAAAGTTCATAGCGCAACACAAAACGTCCAACCCACTCTCAGGTTACTACCTTCATTCTAGTGGTTTAATATGAGACCCCGATAATAGCTGTTGATAGGGATGTGAATTCGTGGACTGAAAAGGTTGAAAACAGCTGGACTGTACACGATGGGTGCAAGTGCAACCTCCGAGCACTCAATAAAGTGGGAAAAGCAATAAACGACAAATACTGGTTTTTGCTTCCACGTTCTGTTTAATTGTTTATTGCCCTTTGTGGTTGTTACACAACCTTAACCGGATAAAATTTTGCTGCAGCAAAGTAGTTTTCCAACTGTTCTAGCGTTGATGGAACGAGACGTCCTGGCGCGCGAAAGAAGTAGGATAGAAGAAAAAGTGCAAAATATTTTTAATTCAAGTCCTTTTTACGACTAGCAGATCCAAACCTAGAATCTAAGATGACATCCATTAATCGTCTAGTAAAACCGTGTAATGTACAAATGTTATGTAATCCGTGGTTGCAGAACTCTGGATTTTATGCGGTGCAGTTTTTTGCTAAATGTAGTATGACTTGAATTCCTTGGGGTTATGACATCTGCAGTCTGCACTTGCTGCTGTAATATTTTTGTTTGAAGTTCAACCTCATGTTGACGTGAACGTTTTGAGACAGACAGACGACAGTCCACACTCCAGTAGTAAACAACCAGTACAGCCTACAGCTTTTCGTGGAGACTCTTCACTGCAAGCTTCGAACCAAATCCAATATACGGGTGTTGTTTTTGCTACACTTTATGACATAAATCCGATAAAATAGTGCTCTTTTTGGTAAAATTTTGCTTTAGCGTTAATCTCACAGCGAAAACAACAGATAGGAGAAGCGCATCAGTAAGCTGAACAAAACTGGCTTTCTCCTCTGCTGCACTCGTCACTGCCACACACGATGCGTTGCATGTCGTTTCAGACGTTCTCTGCACGTGGTACGTACATGTTTGAGATCAATTGGGATCGGAGGTACAAAGCTAGAGTAAGTGAATTTCTAGTTTAAGTACTAATTTCAAGCTGTTAAAATTTGACGTGAGCTTGGTTCTGCGCCAAGGCACTAGCTTGATTTCTCTTTTCTCACTGCGTGCCTCTGCACGGGCTGGACAATAGAATTTCTCATTTTCTGTTAGACACAAGTCGCATTTTCGTTACAAACTTCTTCCTGCTGCGAATGAAAACCAACCAGCAAGTTTCCCAAGATTTTCTTGAAAAATTGATCTTTTTCCCTTTGTTGCTGAAAATGTCTACTTTCATTTATATCCTTGCCCCTCTTTGTTTTGTCATTGACATATTCCTCTGCAATGGCACAGCAGGTGTACAACTCTCCGTACACGAAAAGCGGAAGTACTAAATAGCCTTATAATTAAAATCACGGCCAATGAAAACGATACAAACGACATATGTTGTATCGTTTTCATTGGCCGTGATTTTCATTATACAACCCTCCGTTTCTAAAGTTAGTTATGAAACCAGCCTGTAACGGAAGCCTACTTGTGTCAATGGCTTCAATTTTTGATAGTTGACAGCTTTTTTCACGTTCCGCAAAAATCACTCTGTTATCATTTCAGGCACTGAACACTTTACGCACTTGTGGTAGTTTGTCAGCGTAATGCGACAAACTACCACAAGTGTTTGTCAGCGTAATGCAGAGCAATACTTTGCACACGAAATCTTCCAGCAACTATGGGCAATCAACCTTGCGTTCCAACCGCAATTTCCGCTTCCAACCTACCTCACCATATAAATTTCCATTTAGTAATCGCCAAAACTTTCTCGAAAAATGTTTGCTTGCTCATATAATGCCGTCAGCGCACCAAGAATGCGGAGTAGAGAAATAAATATTTTTGTTTTCCAAAATGTACAAACATATTGTAAGTTTTAAAAAAAATTATTACAATGGCTCCAGCAATTACACATTCTGGACATAATGTTGTGGCAGCTTATACACCAAATTTTCAGTGGGATGTTCAGACACACTAGTCTATATTGTACAAACACAACGCCCTTCAGTGAGACACTTTGCACTCTGTGTGTTTCCAAACTCAATGCCACTTAACTACGATTCACACTGCAGCGTTCTGCAGCCAAGTGGTTTCGGAAGAAACCACTATCGCTGATTAATGTTAGAAGGAAAGCCCTGTTGAGTACGAACGAGAAACTTCGTTACTGTACTCTGTTTCTATGACTTCCAGAGACGTCGCACCGTTTCTCTGAATCACATCCAACATTTTCGCTTTAAATGAGCACAAACCCAGATTAACCACAGGCATTGTAAACTTCCTGTTTAAAAACATGGAGAAATACCAACATAGGAAGCAGTTTGTCGTGTACCTAGGCTGGTTCGTAATGAGTTCAAACGGTCGGTGTCAGCAAATTAATGTGGAAATTAAATTTTCGTATTTCCAATAAAAATCTGCTCCAAACCAGGAAGCAATTTCCCGTTAGTCTTTGATTTAGGTTGATTTTCCAGGGGCATTAGCTTAGTTGGTCTAGGCTGAGCATCCGCAACTTGATACAGCACACAGCAGTGCTAACTGTGAGAAAAGAGGCGTGATAAAGCAATGCCTCATCGAAACTCGTGCGAAGTGTTCTTACAAGGTGCATCCACCTGAAAAGCCATATTCTTCTTTGAAATTTATTTTCCAGACAACTTCTCAGTGAAGGTGTGAAGGTGTGCGCCTTCGAATTGAAACACCAGCGTGTATCTGTTCGACATACAAGCATCTCCGCTCTAAAAGCTTGAACTGAAGATATCTAAATCTTCCTTATTGCAACGCACTAAATAAAACACTTCAACTAAAAATGAATCTTTTGAAGTCAATGAGGCCCAATTTATTTTGAAACGCCCGGAGCGTTATTTCAATTCCAGCCTCGACAAGTAGTCTCTTCTACCCACTGTCATCTTTTCAGCGACGATTAGCTGCATCTCACTACGGCTTCTAGATGACCTTTGCCCGGGCATTCATTTTTCGTTCGCCTCTATCACATTCCAAAATGTAAGGGATTACGACCCGCTCATTTTATTTCTACTTACGTTAACTCCATTGTGTTTCGTATAGCATTTTTTGAAACATTAGACCAGTTATGTCCAACTCCTGGCCCGTAAGCCGCAATGCGGCCTAGTCGAAGGTTTTGTGCGGCCCATAAAGTTTTTCATTAATATGTATGTACAATACAATGGCAACCTACCTTTGTTTTGATATAATCTTAGGTTCGACATTTTCGATGCAATGGCCTTTAGCGCTTATTCATCATTAACTCTGCGCTGGTAGATTTCCACATTTTCACTGACACCTTGGTACAAAACTGATTTCTAGTTTCCTGATTTTTACTCATGTGTGACTCTGCACAAAACGTTATTTCCAACTACTTTTGTTCTATTATCACTGAACTTGCCTTGGGCATTGCACCTTGGTATTGGTTAAAAGTACCATAGAGTCGTTATCACTGAATTTGCTATTCGAATGCTTTCAGTAAACTAAACTCTGATTTGCGAAAATGAAAGTAAGTCATGCAATGTGCGGCCTTCATGAAGATTGCAACACAACGTTTGGCCCAGTAGGGCATTTCGGTTCGACATAGCTGCATTAGATCATAATGCTGAAGACATTCGCGACTCATAACTGCATGCACATTGCACGGGGAGTAAACACAAAGCGTGACGAGTAATCCTATACTCCATACACATCTTGCACGCTATCCACTAAAATCCACACGAAACGTTTGCACGTGAACGCAAACTGCAAAATGCTAGAGATGTTGCAAATAGCTAGCACCCCTGGCAATTACAGAACAAACAAAACACCAAAATCACATACGCGCAGTGCGGACATACAGCCGGGTCTTATTTAATGGTCCCCACGGATCTGTTCTAGAATTAATAAAGAGAATCATTTCGAACAACTTGCAAGTTGTAATAACTGCTTATTTTCTCGCGAATTAATAAGCAAAACCTTTGCTTTCTAGCTCGTCACTGCTGCATGCCTGATGGCAACAACATTGCAAAGAGCTCGCCACTGGTTGTCAACTCTGCCTTAGGATTAAACAATGCGAGTATACAAGTGCCCAGTTGAGCAATGCTCACCTTAAGACCTTTGTTGAGTGTCGCGCAAACCGAAGCATCAGTTGTTTCAGCAGACACTTCGCTTAAGTTTAACAGAACGAGATGAAAGGATTGACAGATGATTACGGAGGCCGTATGCTGCAGTATGAATCTTTGCACCGATAAAAGCTTCCGGAGCACATGAACCAGCAACAGCCTCGCGATGACAACTTAATAAATAGCGTCCAAAAGAAACTTATGGCGCGACTTGATTAGATTCTTTCCGATATAATTTGCGGATTCAATAACTAGCGCCCCTCTTTCTTCTGTCAATAACGCATGTTTGTGTGACGAAGGCTACATTGTGCGATCGCAGTCGATTGTGACTGCCGCGCTTTACAACATGTGAGAGATCAAAACACAACATTAGAAGAATGCAACGCAACTTGCTATGAAAAACATCTCTACATAAAAAACAACGTCTTGATTTCTGAAACTCAGCGTCGAGTTTGAGTTCAGTTATTTACCCCGAGGTTACATTTCGTGAGCTCTGAAAAATAGTTTTAAAAAAGGCTCTGCAGAGAATTCTAACGAGTACCTCAAGTACACTTGCTGTCGTTTATAAAAGCAAGCCGTTTATAAAAAACACGAAGGTGACCAGAAGCAATCTGTGCTATGCAAACGTGACGTACACGATATAGGGTGCGTAACAGTCGAAGCCTGCAAATTTCGGGCAACTGATAATAACTATCCTCAGCACGGTTTCATCGCATAAGCTCAACCAAATAATCCAATTTTTTGCGCAACGAGACAAAATATTGGTGCAGCAAGCTACGGGTTCTTTCCGGAAGTCGGAGGCGCTAAAGTACAACTGCTTGAGCACAATCCAAACGGTGACGGGAAACAATTAATAAAGACACCTTAATGAGACCAGCGCAACCGACAAAATCGAATACTGCCCGTCATTAGTGCGATAGCGCGAACACAATGACGCGAAACGGAAACAAAGGTTGCGTTTCAGTTGGACAATAGCATACGTGAATAAGAAACCTTATTCTAACGCAATTCGCAAAATACAGATCAACCCTGCACAGGGGCACATTCACGAGAAGGCTAGGGGGCAAAACGTTCCTCCTTCGTGAAATTTACCTCTCAACGCACTCTCTACTTTTTTCATGCTTCGGCAGTCGGCAATTTGAGCTCAGCGCGTTTCAGCACTTCACAGTTGGACAAACTCACCAATTGCTTGAGTGCGCGTAAGTGAGGATTAACGTTCGGTTGTTTTTGCCAGACGCATTGTGTGTTCGCACTGCTACTGGTTTGTTTGTCACTCATTCTTATTTGCTGTGTGTGATCGCGTGAGGACGTGCAATAGGACAGGTTTTAACTCGAAGCAGTGTGCAACGCCCTGCAGAGCAACTGGTTTCATTTTACGTTTGGTGATGCTGGTCTGCTGCATTAAGTAAGCGAGAAGAGAAGACTTTGGTCTCTTTAAGTCGCATGACAATGAACTACACAAAATTTCATGACGCAAACGACGTCTTTTCGGATATCTCAAAAATCAATCATATCAATTTTTTTCGCTGCACATACGGAAAGCATGAAAACGTAGTGAAAGTAGTGAAATCTCTTCACAGTTTTAATTCGTTGTTGGTACCTCAAAAATCATTCGCGTGGTTTGAAGACCAGACATGATATATTTCGTAATTAAATATACCACAATCACAAATTAAATATACCACAGTCACAAATTAAATATACCACAGTCACAAATTGCGCATGAATCAAAATGTTGCCAAATATCAACAAAGTGTTCAGGGTGGTTGATCGCGAAATCGTATTGTAAATAAATTAAAAGCTTGGTGGTTCAAAAAGAGAAAAACTTGGTCGCATTACTAGTTTATCACAATTCATGCAGTGCTTTCTTTTACTACGAAATGAAGACAACTGTGTTATTGAACAATCGTACATCCGTTGCTGGGCAATCTAGTTTACTATTTACTTATTCAAAATTGGACGCAAACATCTCACTTTGCCAGCATTGTCTGCTGGTGACCATCTTTATTTTCTTTTTTTATTATAAAGGCTGCTGATGTGTACCACAAGAATTGTTTGGAATTTTTTTTTTTTGTAGAAGCAAAGGTTCAAAATTCCTTATTTTTTATCTGTATACAGTTGTTTATTTGCTATATTCCCAGCATTATGTAAAGTAGAGGTTTCAAACATGGCGAAATGAAAGGACCATCCTGCAGTGACCTAGAATCTGAATGGTCAGTATCAGAAGCGAGAATGTATTATACTGTACATTTTCTAAACCCAGGAAGGCATTGGTCGAAACGCAAAAATAATAATAAAACGATTGTGCGAATCATTTCAATACATCTACGCGCACTGCATGGATCGACTGATTAACAATTCAAGCTTGTATGTTGGTAAACTGCCCATGGTATCAAAACGTTGTGAACGATAAAATATCATCTTTGCTGGATCTCATAGAAAGCAACATATTTGTTTTATGGCAGTTGGCAGCAGGGCGAAGTCTAGACTCTAGATCAGTGGTTTCCAACATTTTTCATGCAACGACCCATTTCGCAACCCCAAATTGCAACCCCATTTAACCTAACGACTCCCTTCCGAAAAGTTCCAGTCAGGCATGTGAAATGCAGTTGTGTTTGCACAATGGAAAATCACAATGACTAAAAATAACGTACGATACCACTATGTTGAAGAAAGACTCATTTCATTAAATTCATGCACATGGCAGCATCAGTGAGTGAGACTTGTATACAAATCACTCCATAGCACAACTCATTGGAAAGTACAATAACTACCAGTTAGCTACCGCATTCAGATATCTAATTTACAAACACAACACATTCCTACGTCACAAAGTTATGCTGCGTTGACAATCGCAACAGTACTGTAATGGTCATAATCACACTCAAAACTTTGTAGTGGTCATAATCGCACTTAAAACAATTTTGAATGAAAAAGTAGGCCATCGTTTTGCCAGGTGATCCTATTACTTTGGCTACGACAAAAAGTGCTTCCATATACGAAATATAAAATCTAGAAGTAATTACTAGAAGCAATACGAAATATAAAATATTTTTATCAGAACGACCCCTCGAAAAATGGCACACGTCCCCAGGGGGAGTCGAATTCCAGGTTGAAAACCAATTCTCCAGGTGATGCCTCTTTGTCTAAATGTTCCTGCATCTCTTTCGCACAGCGTGCGCCTGCTGGTTAGAAGGCTACAGTACCATTTGACAAGGTCTTCGAACAGCCCAGCTGAGACGCGAACTCCAGACCTACCAGCACCGGAGCGGACGCACGTGGTAGCATTTCAGTTGCAGTCGAAGTACATCAACACCAATTAACACTTGAATTTAGCTATAAAACCTACTGTAAATGCCCGAATTTGTGCCGTTGGGGCAGTCTAAGGAAGCACGTGTACACCATCACTAAAGATCAAGTTTTTGACAACTATACAAAAGTAACCTGTTTTTCTTCTTAAGCCAGGTACAGTTGTCTTGAAGGCACAACAGCGAAAGTGCAAAAGAAAAAATAGCTGTTTTGAACTCGCTTAGCAGTGTCACGACCAGTCTGCGAGCGCCTATCTCCGCTTGCTTTGCCTCGAGGAACAGACGGTTATTTCTGCAGTGAATGCTGCATTAGTGACAAGCCGATGGCAACGCCGCGCTCGAACCGTTCCTTTGCACCCGGACCGCAAGTGCTGTTTTTCAGTGGTATGACCGATCGAGCCTTCGCTATGACCCGATCAAGCTTTCGGTATGACCTTGCTGAACTATTCGATCTGGAATCGAATCAAGGCTACCAAGATTCGATTAGAGGCGCTCGCTTAACTCACTGTACCACTTAAGCCGGCAACGACGAAATAGATTCTTGAAAATTTCGAACTGCCGAATTTTTCCAATTTCCACAAAATTCTTGCTCAATAAACAGGTATTGTATTTTGTACGTCGCTGGGCTATTCGTTACACCTGGCTGCGCATCAATTGCCGCGTATATCAGCACTCCTTTTAAACAATCAGCGCAAACAACAGCGCTTATACCACCAAGCACCTTCGAATTATGGATATTATCCGTCAGGTATTGGGTGTTGAATTTAAATGACATGCGGTCGAAGCCACGCCGAATATAAACATGAAAGCAACCTCCAATTATGATATTGCAAAACACCGAAAAGCCAATGACACGCCTCACAGATCTCGCTAAGCCACTAGCGGCAGCAGAAAAACAACCTATTTATGAAAACTTTCGAAAGTAGTTGCATTGCACAGTTTTGTTGTTCAACTACAGCCAAATGTACTCTGTTGCAGCAAAACCCATTCCCTTGCAAAGAAAAACCGAAAGATTGGAATTCTTGCTCTCACATTATCAGCGCCATTTTCATGAGTTTGAGACACGATCCTGCTGATGCTATTCACACGAAAATCGAATGCGGCATTTAAGATTAGGTGCACTTTAGATAGTGGTTCATTTGTGAGCACGCTTAATCATTTCGATAACTCACCGCAATGTTTAGGAATCGCTTTTAAGTTAAGCAGCCACTCTAAAGCCTTTATTTGCCAGGAATGTTTCAGTTGCTTATGCACAATAGAACCGATCGCCAAAAGCCAGACTCATCAGCAAATTAGGCGGTTTCGCGTTGACGCTTCACCAAACCACTCCAAGTGATCTGTCCAAAATTAAACCCTTCACTGTTTACATAAGATGTCAAGCAAGGTAAAACTTTTAATCTAGCGTCAGTTTATTGCACGATGAAGATATTTTATGCATAGCGGAACTGCTTAGCTATGTGATATTGCCATTTTCGTCAGCTATCTCGATTGTTGCTTTTGCATATTGTAAGCCAACGCTCAACGAGTTACTCGCCAATCCCCTGCCTTAACAGAATTCATAGTTTGATCGCTTTACTGAACCAAACCTCGAAAACTGGAAGATGCCGTGATGTCTCATGTCCTCGTTGGACTTGCTATTGAGTCCATACTATCAACCCTTAACCTCGAACAAACATGAAGGAATGCATGCGCCCTTAAAAGGACTGCTGGCAAAGCCACACATCCTGTCTTGCCCGCTGACGGCAATCAATATCGCAAGCGACCACGAGTTGCACGTACTTAACAAAGCACTGTGCCACGTGTTTAAAAACGCTCGGCGAATTCGCTGATGCGCTGTTGCCAGACCGCAAAAACCATTCGAAGATAAAATGAGACTCGGTTGCTCGCTGGCAGCAGCAATTGCCGCAAAGCTGGAGACAGCGCAAACAAGCGGCTTTCGCTGGAATTGAGCTGACCGGCTTGCGTAAAACCGGCTTGTTTTGTATCGCCAGTGGTCGTAATTGAACTGTGTTTGTACAGTTACGTGCCAAAAATATTTCCCGGAAAATGGAGGGTTTGCCCTTTTAGAAGATGCTGATCCCGCAATATTCGAAGACCAGATTTCTACACTCATCTCGCCGATTTTAACATTGTATACGCACTGCGCCATATTCATTCTAGTGGATTTTAAAATGTCAACAGCAAAGTGCATAATAATATTTTTGGGAGGTTATCCAAAACCTTCTCCAGAAAGAAATGCTCGTGTAGTATTTAGGCCCAGAAATAGAGAACATGTAGTCTCATTGAATACGTGCGGTATTTAGCGTTTTTTCTCACGTAGGGCATCTTGATTGACAGCTTTCACTTTGCACGCATTGTGTTTACCGAAGCAAGCAGCAGCGAGAAGAAGGAACGACCTTTATCGGTAAAGATGTTTTACAAACGGTTGGAAGTAACTGGAACTGAAGGAAAAATATCTCCCCAAACTACATCAAACTACAAATGACTATTAATTTTCCCACAACTATTAAAAAATCAGCCATAAACACAAAACTCTCCCCAAATCACGAGCTAGGTGAAGTGACTTGGAGACATTCCAAAAGTGATTTTCGGTAATGCAATTGAAATTGCACTGAAGCGTACGTAGTACGTCGTTCTACGTAGCTTGGCGCCGGTACTAAACAGAGCCGATGCCGAACGAAATTGTACAGCGCGCATTTGTATGAGGATTCTATGAAAGCACATCAGCTGTAGTACAAATCTAGAAAATGTAGAATAAATTAAAAAATGAAGGTTGTTTGCGTGGCCGTGGGGCCAAACCAACTGGACGACCGTCGCTATCCGAAGAGTTATTCGCGAAAGTTCAGTTCGTGAAGCGTTTGTGCGAAGCATGAACAGTAGCGCAGCCAATAATTTTGTTCGGGACGGGCCAGGCAATGGCATCGTCTTGAGTCCGACTGTTTCTCCCGTTAATTTTCTACCAGTTAAAAATTGATATAAAGCACCAGTAATGACCTTAGCAAATTTGTTTCGGGGGGGCATGGCCTCTTCGGCCTGTCATTCTCTCAGTCCAGCTGCGCTACTGAACCCGAGAAAGTTCATAAGAAAAGCAAGTCTGGAAGTCCAGGTTCTCTCAACACAGCTTGGCATGTCTGTAGAAAAGGCTTGTGACTGACACCCTGCAAGCTGCGGCAAAAAACAGACCAGTTATTGGAATGGCCTGAAGTGGGTTTACCCCTGCCTATGTTACAGTGACGTCACATATGTACAAAACATACCTCAAAAGTTGCTCCGTGCAAATACCTTTCTTAAAAGTCTAAAATGTTGATG
>Ga0210059_1007236_pt1 | contig 17678 bp, 22 predicted proteins | sample Ectturendosymbi2_FD_188042 | JGI IMG/M metagenome (GOLD analysis project Ga0210059, IMG submission 188042) | Ecteinascidia turbinata endosymbiont from Florida, USA - Sample 2 (SPAdes) (version 2) | ecosystem: Host-associated > Tunicates > Ascidians > Unclassified | place: Key West, Florida... | reverse complement strand
ATCACGATTTAACTACACATAAAAAACTGTCTAGCATCCCAGTTAGGGCATTTTATTAGGTAAAAGCAGCACTAGAATGTTTAGTGTTGAGAGTCTTGATTTCTGTGAAATGGTTCCTCGTGCGTCTGTGTCGCTGTGTTCGAGAGTATTTTTGAGAGTGGACATCTTATAAGATTTATTGGTAAGTTTCCATGTTTTGTGTATTTCTTTGTGAGAAACAAAAAACAATAAAAAGAGTTGTATTAAAGTCAACGCTTCTTTCTTGTCTTAAGTAATCAGGAGGTCAGAAATCATAGGGAGACCAAGCGAACGTAGCTTTCGTGAATGTCGTCCTTGTTACGTCTATGAGCGAACTCACGTGTAATATACGGACGTAGCTAAATGTGGATCTCTAGATTTTATATGATCTAGAACCCGTTACATAAGGAGGTCACAATTCCCCGGGCGCCGAATCACTATGGGGGCTTAGTTACTGCGGGGGGCGCCGAAAAGTCCCAACAACAACAATGTCGCAAGTACTTTCTTCAGTATAGTGTATTTGCTTCCGAAAGACCTCAGCTTCGAACATGGGGGCGCCAAACTTGCTTCTTGCCCCGGGCGCCATCTAACCTCGTTACGCCCCTGGCTGTCTCAGGAATGTTTGCGAAGATGTAATGTCATCGAAACAACACTCTCCACTCAAAAGTGTTAAAGTTTAAGTTAAGGTTCTTTAAAATGATCAGAAGATGAACATACTTTTGTTATACACCCGAACCTTGTGAATGTCAAATGGCAATTAACGCAAAAAAATAAACATGCCTTAGGTGGCAATTTTCTGGGTGGCGATTGTCCTAGGCGGCAGTTGTCCTAAGTGGCAGTTGTCCGTGTGGCAGTTGTACGCGGGTGGCAGTTTTCCAGGTGGCAGTTGTCCTGATGGCAGTTGCCCAGGTGTCAGTTATCTATATGGCAGTCGTCCTGATGGCAGTTGTCCTGTGTGGCAGTTGCCCTGGGTGGCAGATGTCCTGGGTGGTAGTTATCCGGGTGGCAGTTGTCCAGTGGCTGTAGTCCTAGAACCATGCACAGCACCCGGACAAATCCTATGATTACTCCTACGTCCTGTCTTCCCTTTAATGGCCGATGTATCGGCTTTTTGGTTCGGATTTTGTCCAGTCATAACTTGTCGACTACAGGCCAGAGAACTATTCAAACTCTCTAAAAAAGCAGACAGTCTCCTGGCTTGGATTTTAAAAATTCTGGGGCTTTTGAGTTTAAACTTTTTGATGTGTTGTCACGACTGAGGAGGTTAACGGATTTTGCATGATGTCATCTGGTCCTGAGAAAGCAGTTCAGGAGGCAATTCACTTGTTTTTTATTTCAAATAAACCAGGCGAAAATTCACTACTTTAGAGCCCTTGAAGGGTCATCTAGCGTCAGTGGTAGGCAAGTTATGACTAAAAAATGAAAAATAAATAATAATTAATCCCCTAGGGATTTCCAAGCTGAAACGCAAAGATTTATTATTTCCCCCAAAAAAAGTCAGGTTTAACATGCCCGCGCAAGCCGCAATTGAGACTTTTAATGACGTTTCTGGCCATAATTCGTGAACGCATAGGTTAGGACGTCGGTGAAGGCATCCTCAGATAGAAAAACAGAAATCATTTTGATGGGCCTGAAAATTTACCTTAACATTAGAAAATATGGTGAAAAATTCAAAGTTTTGATTTTCCGGAAGCTTTTGATTTTATGGCAATTTCCGGAAAATTCAAAAAATTATTTTCAAACCTACCTGTTAGCTTATTCGATGCGTTTTTTTGCTTTAGACTACTTGTAAGGAAACAAGCCAAGCAAAAATACCAACCAAAACAACTCATCGTTGTCTTTCGGGGAAACATATTTGAGTGAAATAATAGATTTTTTCCAAAGCTAAAGAAAATTCAATTCTTTGACTTTCATGCCTTACTCTTTGCCTATAGCGGTCTTTCGAAGGCACCGTTGAAAAGAACACAAAAAATCCAATGGAAATGTTCGTAATATTTTAGCAAAATTTTGTACACATTTTGTTAACTTTTTAGTTAAAAAATGTCAAAACATTTTTCTTCTCAATACTTGCAATTGAAATTCGGTAGGATGTTGTAAGGCACCGAGGATGAAAGAAACCTTTCAAAGACAAGGAAGAGACTCGCCAGCAATTTTTTTTTTCAACCTTTTACCCCCAAAAAAAGAAGACAATTTTTTTCAATTATTTTTTGGAAGATATAGTCATTGCCAATTTTTTGTATGAAAACGTTTTTTTCCAACGTATTTCTTTTTCGCTCCACAGCTATTTGAATGAAAACCACGAATTTTTTAGCGAGAAACGGGTTTTCCCCTAAAAACATGTCAGAATTTCGTCACACGTACGCGCAGCATGCCTCAAAATATGCGTTGCTGTCTTACTTTTGTGACAATATCTCACATGCTAATGCAGCTTCATTGGTTCGAAAGTTGCACAGCCGGAAACACACAATTGTGGCTTGCGCGGGAGTTAAAGTTGAAAAGGTTCATTGCTTTCGCAGACAAAATTCAGCTTTAACCTTCGGGTTTCTGCATTACTTCCGAATGCCGTTTAATGCCTTTCATAGATTCTTACAGTGCTGCATGCCGTTACTAAAACGGTTCTGTTTCGCAAAAGTTACTTCCAGAGAAAGGTTTATTTTTGCCATGTGTCAATCCACCAATGCACATCAAAAGTGCAAATATACTGTACATATCCTCAAGCGCTTAGTACAGTAACAAACATGTTCATATGACTCCTTGAAAGAATGATTGTTATTCAATCATTGATTGACATATTTTCCAACAGTTGAAGTTTCAACACCACCAACTTGAACTTTTACTGTACAACTCTGCAAATTAACTCGGTGTGACATATTTTTGTACTATAGAAATAACTGGAGTTCTGAGTAAGAGAGGTAAAATAACGCATGCGAAGTCTTGTTCATGCAAGCAAAAGTAAAGCCTAAGATCTTCTGTAATCGCTAGCCATGGTTTGACAGCAACAAAATCGAAAAAATCTAGAGCAGTATTAACCTGAACTGCTAACTCAGTTTTTCACGCCGTAAGAAACTCAGGGAAAGCTGTCGACAATCAGTTAACCCTCTGTTTCTTTTTAAGCTTTCATTACAAATGAGATACAATTACAAGAAAAATTTAATTCTTTGCAAACCTCGCTTGTCCTGTTTCTCACACCTGGTCGTATGTGTGTGCAGGAGATATAATTTGTTGTATCGCGCCAGACATGCCTCTCGGAGCACTTGCACATAGAGTATGTTCGAAGAAGAGCACGAAACTTATCGTAGAAGGTAGTGTGTTTCTTAATTTTCTGGGTCGTGAGCGGATGCACGAGGGATTTCCTGTGCTGCAGCAGGTTAAGAATGTGCCTGCTGTAAAAAAACGTATGCTCTATTTAGTGCCACAGTTTCATGATTTCCAAATATATTCACAACAAGCAGTTAATCTAATTTATGCCATGACCTCGGGCAGCACATGATTCCATGCGGTGTCACTTCAAAACAGACCTGTTCATAACAGACCATTCATAACAGATCATAGTCAGAACAGAACCGTTCATTACCGACCCTTTCATAACAGATCCATTCACGACAGACCGCGTGTATAACCAAGTCCGAATTGAAGGGGAGAAAGAGGTAATTGCCCAGCGCCCCGTTGCAATTGTCCCCGCAATGAAAATCAGCGGTTTGTTTTACGAAATTTTTGGTTCTTTGAAAAAATTGGCATTATTCTCGATTCTTTTGCAACCTTTCCTACTTAGTTTGTTTAACATGAGTCAGGCATATCTAGAACCCCTGGAGTTTTAGTTATCCCTGACATGAGTTTATCTCGAACTTTAGCAACTTGTGCATCAAGTAATTTGCACAAAGTTAAAAAAAATTAAACTACATTCTGGCTAAGTAGGTCCTGCTTCGCAACAGAAATGATTGGTAAGTTCTTGCCTACATGTAAAATAATATAATCGCGAAGTAGCCATTCGTATTAGGTAAATAACAGCATCCTTGTGGTCGCAAACGAAAAATCTGCAAAAGAATTGCTGCATTCACCACGTGCTTAGCGCAATTTCAACATCTTGTGATAAGGTGTTTGAAACATCTGTTGGTGTGTGGTCGTAAGGTTTTGTACAGCGTGGTAGTGTCCAAGTAAGTGCTAGCCTGTTGTAGAAAGAGAAATGACAAGATCGATTGTAACATTACGTGAACTCATCATAATGGACTCAAAAGCTCAAGGCGGATACGGAGAAACAACAGACCGATTTAAAGGTATTAGCTAAAATACCGCTATTGAAGCTTTTTCTCAGCAGAACTGTCTTCACTTGAGAACTTTTTGAAATCACCCATGATCAGTTTGGTGGCAGTTTTGAAAAAAAGTTCGCGGAAATCGCGTACGCCACACGCGAGTGCATGAGTATTGTAGTTGGAATAAAAATCAAGATTTATTAACAACCATTTTCGCCTTTCCAGGTTTGTTTAGTTTATGCTGTTTTTCAAAAAATGTGTGGTAACGCGGTTTTCATTGTAACCCGGATTAGTATAATGAACGTTTCGTAGGCTTACGTTACGGTGCCTAAATTAACACCGGAGAACGTCGCACCGTAACCACAGCACATGAAGGACGTGCAAAAATACAGTATTTAAATGAAATTTTACAAGGGAACGCCTGAGCTACAGCAGCTACATGGCCGTCGGAAGACTTTTCCAGGGGGAATAATTGATTTTTCGAGGATTACCTAAGCAGATTTGTCTGGGGGGGCAACAGTAGCAAAATTTCATTTTCCTACACGAATCTAAGAGAATAACTTTTTTTCAAAAAATATAGTAGTAAAATATCAAATTTCAAACTCCAGGGGCCAAAACCCCTGCCTCTTCCGAAGCCCACGAGTAGCTATAAGACAAGGTAACGCAAAACTCGCTAATGCTGCACATTCATGTGAAACTGTGCCAAAAAAGTCATTGCTGTTTTCACGGAAATCATCACTGCCACTCCTCTGTATTGGTGAATGTCAGCGACGTACCTACCTGAAACGTTTGTGTGGACCAGGTGGAGGTAGAATCAGCCGAAGCCTAGTAGAAATGCTTACGTAGCAAAAAGTTATCATTCTGCAATACTCTGTGTTTTTATCATCGTCACTGTAAAGAGTAATGCCAGTAGGAGTTGCTTCACAGCATGGCAGAAACCTGCAGTTCGTATTTTGCTGAAGTCATGAATCACCAGCTACGCATGCTACTGTCCCGTAACTCTTCTTATAAACAGTCTGCTTCAGAACTGAAATCACCCATTTGTTTTGAACGCAATCCTTTAGGTATAGGTTTAGCAACAATCTTAACAACAATGCTAACAACAATCTTTACGTTTTTTGTTATAAAGTAGCCTATCAGGAGAGTGGTTTGGTGTAAAATAGGTTGTTATGAAAGTGGTCTGCTACGAACTGGTCTGCTAAGAGTGGTCTGTTACGAACGGGTCTGGTTTGAAAGGAAATCAATTCCATGCCACACAGGTACATATTATATCAATTACTTTTTGTCGGGTATAGATCAAAGAAAATGCTTGAGTGAAAAAATGTTGCGATTTTCTCTAAACATTGGCGGATAGCATCTCATGACTTAACTTGAGGTTGTCGTTTTAATAGTACTTGTTTTCAACTGCTGTTCATATTTATCAGATAATCGTATTTTTCACTTGAAAGCTAAATTTTGAAAATATTGTCGTATACAGTCGAATATCAAACCACCATGACGCGATACTTAGCATTCTGTGTAAGGGAGTACTGAGCAATTCGCTAAACTCAACTGAACTTTGTTCCTTCCTCAACCTGCTTGAAACATCTGTGCAGTAAGCTGTGCAGGAAAGTTTTGTCCGTGGAGCGTTTGCTTCTGTATGCCTTAGTCTGGATCGGAATTGAAAATGAAATACATGTTAGAGTATTGCAGGACACAGTACCTTCAATGAACGATTAACCTACTCATGCATCATTTCAGAGCTTTGGAAGTTTAGCAAGTAACAGGCATTGTACCTGGCTTGCGAGTTGTTGTTATACTATGTTTAGGTATTTTCTATCTCTCTCAAAAATTCCATTTCCATTTGTTTCTACAAAATAATTAAGGAAGGATGTACACGAGTGACATTTGTTCGTTTGGTCCTCTTACGCTACTCAGCCGCAAACTATTTGCTGGAAATGCCCACGATGAATGTGGCAAGGACCACTTGTGTGCTTTAAGAAAAGGCAGAAATTCCACGAACGATAGGGTGCAATGCGCACACTGTGCTATGTGATGCACAAAACTTCCTCATATTTTGGCAAGGAATCTTTCCGTCAAAGCCGTGAAGTCGTGACGACGTGACTGAGGAAGGTATAGGGATTTGTTAGCTCAAATTACAACATGCTTTACTTTTATCGACCCATACTGTTTGCTCGTAGTGTTCTTTCGCCAATAACAACAGCAACAGCTTGAAAAACAGTACATACTCTCAACAAAGGACGGCCGTAAAGGCTGCGAAAATTGGGATAAGTAAAAAGGAAACATGATTGAAGGACTGAACCTACAGATCATAGGTGTAACGGCAAGCAAAATTTTTGGACGTGCAAAGGATTTTTGCCCGAATTTGCTCCAACTTGTCCGAAAAATTATTCATGAAGACCTTTTACATTTTTTGGGGGTCACGCACCAAGAACAAGTCTGCATATATGACCTCCAAAACTGTCTTCATGTCTTTTCTTTGGAGAAAAAAAGTCAATCTCAGACGTATTTCGACGGTCAGCTTCATTTACACGCAATGAGAACAAAGGTGTTGAAATATCTTTGCCGGGATTTTCAGGGATTCTGCCTGGATTTTCAGGGATTTTTCCCGGATTTTCGACAAATCAAAATTTTGGGGGTGCGCTTGCACCACCTCCAGTCCCGCCTCCTACACCGCTGGTACAGATCGAATTTCATGTTTATTTTTTCAAATCATTACCCTAATATGCATTGTTTGAATAAAATAACAGAGACTGGCAATAGAGCCAAACTCAATAAAAGCAATCACCATATCAGAAAAAAAATTGAAAAAAACGGAATTTTAATCCTAAATTTTAAACACAGTATCAAATGATGCTTGACACAATTTTCAGTACAAAGCTTGTTGTGACACGAAAAGCAGTTTTAACTCATTGAAAAATCAGTTGTTCATCAATGATATAGGCAGCGTTTTGCAAATTTCATGGAGCTAACACGATTTCACCACAAAGGAAGGCAAAAACATTTCCTTAATTCAGGCACTGCGTAAGTCGCTATGAAACATAACTCTACTTTTAGAAGTTGCAGGTAGTTAAAGAAAACTGTCAAATTAATAAATGAATTGACCATGTATCAATCAGCCTCTTTGATTTAATGTCTACAGTGTGTGAAAGACATGCATGCATATATGCCCTATCCATTCCTATTACACTATCGAAAAATAACGCAATGTCGCCACAAACCGATTTCTAATGCATTTGTTTTTCCATAAACGAAACATTGTAGGAGCCCTGCAGGCCAGAAAAATAACTGAGAATCAGCCTATAACGAATTTAACCCATTAATGACTACTACCAAAAATACAAATCGTATCCTTCTAGTTTTTTGGTTTTTGTTTCAGATTTTTTAGTATCTGTTCAACTGCAATATGTAAGGACTCTGCTTTCAAAGGGACTCCCAACAGCAACTGTGACGTGGAGGTACTCTGCTTCAAAAGTGCCCCCAACAGCAATTGCAATGTGTATCTGTTTTCAAAGGGCCTTCAACAGCAACTGCAATGTGTAAGTGCTATGCTTTCGAAGGGGCCCCAAACAGTAACTGTAATGCGTAAGTACTCTGCTTTTGAAGGGCCCCCAACAGCAAATGTCATGTGTAAGTACTCTGCTTTCAAAAGGGCTTTTAACAACAATAGCAGTGCGCAAGTGAGTAGAGGGCTTTTGTTCATTTTGCCCAACTTTCCTTTGCCCCCAGTCAGTTCCCCCTTTGTCCCTGTAATCCTCTGTTCCCCAGTTTCCCTCATTCTCAAAAGCCGTGAGCTAGAGTTTGCATTTTGTTGGGCTGAGTTATTCTCTTGTCGTCATTGGCAGAGAGAGCTATTTTATTCACTTGTTCTGTGGAGAGATTGTGTTGACGACTTCGAATGACATTCATCGTCCTCAACACTTCTTTTCCTGAGAATAAGACGTCTTTGTAATCATTGAAAGAAATTTTGTTTCTTATGACATTTCTCTAGACACCCTTACACTTTTTTTCTTCTTCACCATCGAGTTTCTTGATTGCGTAGAGCTTCGCTCGGAAGCCAACAAACTCTTCGATGATTTCCCCTCCAGCCTCATCTTTAAACATTCCTGGAACTTTCTTGTTGATTCCTGTTGGAATACCTGAAGGATGGTTTGGTGTGAAATTTAAAGTGTCAAATTTTCGTGGACGTCAGCTGAAATATCTTTGAAAAAATCTTCTGTTTCGATTTCATAGCAAAGACTGTCAGTGTCCGTGAACAACAGATTCGCCTTCGAGCTAAATTTTTTCTTGATGTGTTTGTAATGAAAATCATACATCAAGGTCTTTGACAAATCCAGAATACTCATTCCAAGGTATACAGGTTTATTGAAAACCAATTCCGTCTTCTTCATGTGCACTGCGACAAGATTTTCATCAAATACAGTGCAATGATCAACGTTTGGCTTTGCCGCACATTTTTTCAAAGGTTTTTGTGGTAGTCCACTTCCAAAAGAAGCGAACCACTACACATTTAGGTCAATTCTGCGAGAGCACTGGTCCATAGGAATGTCCATGGCACGCCCAAGTTAACAATTAAGAAACCTGGACCCGCTGGTCTAGCTCGACCTCGCTCAGTTTTATCACAACAAGATTGCATTCACTCATGGTTTTACTAGTATAACTTTAAGCACTGCGATTATCTATCACAACAGGGGTTCATAATATACTTTAACATATACAAGCTTTATTACGAGTAATCAGGGGTTAATGCGTCGTTCTGTTACATCATAAGGGGAGAGAGATCGTAACCTTAAAACATAGTGAGCAGTCGCACTACAACCTGCTTAAAGATATTGGCTATACCTTCGGTGATTCCGTTAGTCTAGTCGTTGTAGGATAGTAGCCAGCTACAAGCGTATTCTGGTTCACGAATTCACCAGACCCCTCAAATTCGCCAACTATCTATCCTGCAATTGGGTTTGTTCCAGTTTGGTAAGCCCACTACTGGTTCTAAGGGAAAAGCTTGGTAAGCCTACTGCTGCCTGAACTGAGCAGTGACACAGGTATATATCAAGTTTTTGATGTATTTTCATTGGTTGATTTCGGTCACGTGATCACGCATTGACCTCGTACGTCTTGCGCAATCGGGCGTGCGTGACGTAACTTTTCTTGGAAAGAAGGCCATTCGAAATCATTAGTAATTTCGATGACAATTTTTATCATGGTTTGGACTACGTTTTTCGATATTATGTTCTAAGGTTTTTGGTCACTCTCTCCTAGCATCATTGTATAGTAAATGCGTAAGGACAGTTCTACAATAAATAATGTCTTCAATCTTCAGCTTCGTTTGGCTTGCCGTGAATTCGTCATTAACTTCTGAATTGCGTTCTTCAATTATTTTCCTTTAGTAATCAGCGTCTTCTTTTGTTGTTGTTTCAGGATTACAAGACGTTTCATGTTGAGGAGAAAAAACGAACTCAACACTTTTTATTACTGAACAACGGAATATTTACCCGGTTGCGAATATTCTCCATCGTCTTGCCAAAGACGCTGTTGTTCATGAGTTTGAAAAAATCTTTCTCAAACTCGTTTTTCGCCTTGGAACGAAGGTTCATATTCAACTCAATGTATGGTTTCGACCATGCTTTTTCGTCAAAGGAGATTCCGCGGTGAATCTTTGTTAGTTTCAAACCGAGATCCAAATATTGTTTCAAATTTGTGTGATGAAGAACATATTTCTTCTTTTCATTCAGGTTGGGAATAAGTTTCTCGACTTTACTGATTTCCATCCGGTCTGGAGAGAGTGGATATTCATTGTGCAAATCATGAAGCTTCTTTCGGTATTCCAAGTCAACTTTAAGAATACATCCTCTCCCCTCTTGATCTGAAAATTCTCTTCAATTTTTCAAATCTGCCATCCACTTGAAACCTCTCAAAGGCAGTGGCAAACTCATCGCCCAACCATAGAGATTGTTAGCGTCAAGATATTGGATGAATTTTGATTTTTCATTCGGATTGAATTTCTCACCCATATATTTATTGTTTGCTTTTGCATATCGTTTTGAAATCATTGAGGCTCCTCCACGAATGCCTTGCTAAATCATCAGAAGCATATCAGGATCAGAAAGAAGTTCAAGTTGAACCCCCATCTTTTTCAGACAAGCATCCCAAGTCAACCCAGGCGCGGTATAATACCATGCTGGATCCAATTCACAGTTCTTCATACAAACGTCTCTGAAATTTTCAAAAACATTTGCGTGCAGAAGAACATCCGTTTTCAAATAAAGATCGTGGTATTCACAGAAACTTGTCATCTTGAAATGTTTCCACACCTTCAGTGCATGTGCAAAGTCTTTGTCTGTGATATCACAGTCATTCAACTTTGAATAAAATCCTGCTTTGGCGGAAGATTTCTTTCAGACAGTTTTTCCAGAGAGTCAAACCAATCATATGGAAAGACTCCCTTTCGCACCAACAATTCAATGTCATTGAATCAATGTCATTGAATTGTTCCTTCAAGTTTTTGAACTAATCCGGTTCGAGATTGTTTACAAGTTTATCACGACTGCTTGACATAAATTTGAAAGAATCAATAAAGCGAATTTTGTATTTGAATTTCTTGTTTTCGTCGTTAACACTTTTCGAGAAACTTATATATTTCTCCTCAAAGTTTGGGATACAGTCAATCTGACCTTGTATTTTCCCAAGATTCTTGATGAAGAGATGTGAGTCGTAACCTGAAAGGGTATGAAATATCACTGGCACATGTTTCGGTTTTCTGAAAAGCAGGTTACATTTATTATGAGCTGCTCCTCTGAATTTCCCGGAAAAATGACAGTGATCTCTCAATTTATCATCACCACCTTCAAATGTTTTCTGGTGAATCCAGCACTCTCTTGCTTTTTCAAACTTTGCCCAGTCATCTTCGGAAATAATCATCTCTTTCACTTCGGACGACCATACTCGGTCAATTGCCTTCTCAAGCATGTTCACGAAGCTGTCAGCAACATTTTCTTCCTCTCTTGTTTTTGTAAACAAGATTGGTTCTGAAGATTTGTCAAGACACTTTACGTGAAAGCAAAATCCAGACGGTTTATGCTTTTGGTAAGCTTTCGTGAAGCTTCTGTCAGGATCCGGTTAACATGAGTCAATCGGTTTTGTGAATGACTCAAAGTCGGCATAAACCACAATTGGCACTCTCATCGAATGCTTGTGGTTTTTTAACTCTAAGATTGAACCCTTTTCTGGAAGAACAATCTTGATTGCATCATGATTCTGACGATTTTCTTCATGCTTTTCCAAAGCTATCTCGTTTGGAAAATAATTGAGACATCTTCGACAAATCACAATCTCCCCATGATGTTTTCAGGTTTGCATTGACATTAGTCTCGACAAATTTTTGACAAGACAATAATGCTTGTTCTCAAGAAGCATCAAATCAATTTCTTTTTGTCTTTTGAATTTGATATTCTCAAAGGATAAACTTTTGAGATGTTGTCAAATCCAAATACATTCACAGATACCTCTGGATTGAGTCTCTCAAACTTGTCAATTGCTTGAAAACTCATTGGAAACTCAATTCCTTTGAAATTGAGAGCCTCTGCTTGTTTTCTCAAGCGTTTTGTGATACGACCTGTTTTTTTTTCAAAATCCCTTTTTGCTGGATTCAAAGCTCTTGCGATACACCATTTGAAGCATTGGCTATCAGCGTTCTTCATATTGACGATCGCCTTCTTGCTCGCTAGAAATTTCGGAAGAGGAACCCAAGAACTTCCGTTCAATGGATCATATCCAATAGTGCGAATATCAAATGCCACAATTGAGTAAAATGTCCTCCCATTCATCTAAAATTTTGCAAGGTCCTCGAGGACTTGTTCTGTCAAGAGACTCCACAATTCGTTCTTGTCTGTTGATTCAAGAACAATTTCATTTTTTGATCTGAATTGATGTTCTTCCACGAGGCTTTGGCCAGTCTTGAGATCTGTTTTTTTCATCTTTGATCTCAAAATTATTTTCACTTTGGTTTGCGTTTGAATTTTTGCGAGTGCCTTTCGTTTCACAGCAGTCAAAAATGATTCTGGTTCATATGTCACATTGTCGCTCGGTTGAAGTGTGAATTGATTTGTGAAACCCTTGAAGGAAGACTGTTTTTCCTCCGTTAATTTCATAACCTTATCATCAGTTCCGTTGATGAGTTGTGATTTTTTGAGCTTTGTGACAATTTTGATTCCAAGTTTCTTTGCTTTCACTAATAGACTTCGTTTTCTCAATTGATCCAAATCTTGTGGTTTTGAAAGCAGATTTTTCAATTGGACTTTCTTGAGTTTTGAAATGTCATTGAAGCCTTGAAGTCGCGCCTCGGCTCTTAATTGTTTGAGAGTTTTCTCTTTCCCGAGAAGTTCTCTCAAAAATCCATTATGGAGAAGTTTTATCAACTTTTGCAACGTTATATCTTTCATTTATTATAGGGTAAAATTTTCTTTAAATGAAATTTACCATTATTTTCACAAAAAATAACAAAAAATTTTTATTCCTTCTGAAAATGGTTAATGGTCAATCACATTAATTTTTTTTATTTTTCCACTCTTTTCCATTGTTGTATATGAAACAAACATAACTTTTGTTATAATATTCTGCAGCGTCTGCCACCTTTTGGAAAAATATTTTTTCATTTGTTTCAAGACCAACAACCTCGATTGACCTTCGTATTCCTTTTCTCTTGTGATTCTTTTCAAGTTCAAAAGCTTTGTCGGTCAACCCTTTTTCTTCAATGATTTTCCTCAGTTGTTTTTTGTTCATGTGAGTTAATCCTTTGGTAGTTTCTTTCAATGCACAAATCGTTGTAGGTCTTGAAATCATTTATATTATGATAAATTTTTTTAAACTTAATTTAATCATTTTCACAAAAGACAAAAGAATTGCCAAAAATTGGCAATTCTTTGAAAAAAATAAAAAAGGGAAGAAATGCAAAACTCGCAAACCCACCAGAGAGTATATTATATATTATTTTTTAAACTTAATATTCAACACGCATTTTTTGCCCGTCGCTCTTGAAAATGAGACTTTTATCACTGATGACAACGGCAAAAGCTTCTGTGTTTGCGGTGACGTTTGCTGAAAACTGAGCCTTGATCTGAATGTCAGTCACAGAGTGTTTGAGTTTTTCACTCTGTTTTTTCACGTCAAAGACAAACATTGGGAACAGTTCCTTGTAATCTGCTGGAGTAATGTTTGGAGAAGAAATCAACTCTTCAACATTGTAAAACTGTGTTCGGAACGCTGCGGCATCTCCATAAATCCTTGAAAATTTTTTCTGCGTAAAGTTCATGTCGTCATAGTCAATCTCAGGATGCCTTCGAGAGTTCGACATCACAAACATGTTGGTGAGATTACAGTGGTCAAAAATTGACGGGTTGTGTTCCTGGTTTCCAGATTTGTCTGTCTGAAATGCCACGATTATCCAGCGAGGTTTCTCTGGGGATGATTTCACCGACAATCGCCAGGTGAAATTTCTCGTTTGTGGCACTGATATCGAGTCGCATTGAACCATTCGGCAGCCAACTGGGAGACTTCATTTTGATTCAATTGTTTTGTATAGTGCAAGTTTTTCTTGATCATTTGGAAGCACATGGGGCATATACCAAGAAAGCTTCGACAAAACAACCTTTCCGGCATCAGCCGCATTGTTTCTGAAAATCGCGTCATTATCACCCTTTCTTACCAGAGTGAGTTAATGTTTAAAACCGTAAACAACTTTCTCATAGTCATCACAGAACCCAAAGATGTGTTTCAGCGGAACTGTGAATGAAAATGTGCCTTTCAGGTCAGGCTTTTGAATGATATAACCATACCGGATTTGAAAACCATTATTCTGATTATTTCCAGCAATTGAAGCGTCTGTGCCTGAATCTTTGAACCATAACTGGTTCAGACCTGTGCTTTTCTGAAAATCATCTGGAAATTTCAACAGTACAAGCATCGCAGTTGCCTGGGCAGGGTGAAATAGACTTTCAATTTCTTGCCCTAAAAGTTGATACTTTATGTTGTTGAAAAGATGCATCATGGCATTGTTTGTTAGCGTGATGACGTCAGCATCAGTGTAAACAGCGTCGTCAGCGTTTTTCACCAACTTGCCGTCGAAAACCAGATAACTTTCACTCGGATATGTGAAAGTCTTGTGTTTCAATATTGATTCTTATTTCCCCAGGTCTGTTAAGGTCAGTTCCAGTGATTGGTTCGTAACTGTGATATTCGTATTTTTCGATCGATTCGTCAATTTCAGGTTTTTCTGTAATGTTAAGAATCTCCATTTATTATAGGCGTTTTTTTGTTTTCACTTTAAAAATCAGGTATTTCCCTTAGTTTGTAACTCAATACCCTGTTGAAAAATTTGAGTTCTTCAATTTCTCTTTTTAGTTCATCGATATTGTTTTTGAGGGCTTCAAGCTTTTCAAAAACATCCTTGATTTGCTCAGAATTGTTCATTTATAACATGTATTATTATTCAGCCGTCTGACAAGGTCTTGTATTTTGATTGCGCGCTGCCCCGACCCAGCTATCAAGTTATTTAAATTAGGTGTTGTCACCTGCTGTGCCTTCTGTGGTGTTGCTCCTTGAGGTGCAAGCAGGGGTGTTGAAGACACAAGTTTTGATAAAATTTGTTGTGATTTGGGAATCAATTTCGAACTCGCAAAATCAATAGCTTTTTGTCCGGCCTTTTGCCCGGCACTTCGAGTGATGTTCAAAGCTGTGTCAACAATTTGCTTTTTATTGATGAATCCTGATAAAAAGTCTTTGAGCTTTGAAAAAATCCCAGAGCCGCCGACTTGATATTTTCGTTTATATCCTCTTCTTATAACTATCATTTATTTAATGTAAGCATTAAGTTTTTATAAGCATCACGAGACAAAATTTTTTGTTTCAAAAGCTCATCACAAATGCTAACGACTTCGTTTCGAAGACCAGTGTTTCCTGCTTGTTTCGAAGCCATCAACAATTCCAACCGTTCACACAAGGCGTTTGGATCGCTTGGAGAAAGACTCCTCGACCCTTCTTTTTATTTTGTAGTCGTTGTAAAAATTTCAATTTATTACTGTTGGGAGCTCGCAACTTTTTTTGTCATGACTATCACCAGTATACAAGGCATTTGTTTTATCAATAATATCCAAATATTTATCTTTGTCTTCTTCTGTAGCAAAACCATCCGCCGTTTTTTTCACAGCAATTAAATACCAAAGACCAGGTGTTCTATGATACCTTTTATCACCAATAATCAAATCATTTCCATCTATACCAACCTCAGCATCGCCATGAAAAAATTGTCCGTCTTCATCCTTTAATCCAAAGGTATGATCACCACGCTTTCCAAGCAAAGCACGCATAAATTGGTCTGCAATTCTCCCAATATTAATTGGCAATGGAGGTTCAGCGGGAGCGACAGCGGCAGCGTCTGGCAGTGCTTCAGGTTGTCCTTCATCTTGACCCCAAAGCAATGCTGGGGGCATATTTTCAATCTCTTCTTGAAGTGGAGCAAACCTAGAAACAATTTCTTCAGATGGCTTTTTCTGTTGTTCAGTTATTGGCTTGAAGATTTTTCCAAAATCTTCGTAAAGTGATTGTTCCCCCAATCGTTCTGAGCGAAAATCATTCTGAATCTTGTTCTTGGTTTTGAGATATTCAGCAACAAGTGCATCTCTTTTGGATGGATCTTTTATTTTTAGAAAACTCATTTATTGTATGCTCAAATTTTTGGAGGACTAATTTTGGAAGTCCAATTTTGGAGGACAAATTTTGGAGGACCAAATTAGCCTTGATAAATGAAAACTTTTCTATGCAGCTTTGGATCAAGATTGATAATTTTTTGCAGTTCTTTACATTGTGCTGGTGTGAGTTTGTCGTTCAGAAACGCAGTGACTGTTGAGCTTTTTATTCCAAGACTTTGTTTTTCATTTGGCATTTTATATTAAATTTTAATAAGATCTTTGTTGTCCACCCAAGAATTGAAACTTTCTGGATAGCCCTTCCATTTACCAATGATGTCGTTTTGCCTTTCTTCAAAACCTTTTCAATTCTGAAAACTTCTTGAGATGTTTTCTGAAGCTCTTGCTCATAGAATGTGCCCTGAACCTCTTCATCGTTGTAGTCTGTTATCTTATAAGTTATCGGATCAGTTCTTTTAACTTTTGAAACGGTGATGACTTCTTCTGTCCAGTTTGGGGTGAAACCCTTTTCAAAAAACCCTTTCTTCTTTTGAATTCGGACTTTATTACCAATTTTGAATTTTGCTCTCATGGGTCGTCTTGTTAAGTCTGGATAGAGGTTTCTGTAAACAGTTATGGCATTTGTTTTTTTCTTTGCTTCAACAGGTGTCATTTTTATTGATGAATGTCTCGTGTTGTATTTATCAACAAAGTTTTCAAGAACGTCAGTATATTTGTTGGCATTGTTTGCTGTGAAATACTTGAAAATTGTTCTTTCATCGTTCGGTTTCAACGCTCAACAACACTTGATTTCTCTTCGTTCTCAGTTGAGTAAAGCTCAACACCCAACTCCTCCACATGTTTGTTGTAAAACTCTCGGCCTTTGTCTGTCCAAAGCTTTTCTGGTTTTTGCTTTGATTTTTGAAAATCTTCTTGAACGCGTCTGCGACAGATTTTCCAGTTTTGTCTTTGAGCGGAAGCATCCAACCATATTTTGAAAATACGTCCATCATTGTGAGAAGATACCTGACCCCGCGGTTGAACTTTGAAAATGCTTGCATTACAACGAGGTCTGCAGTCCAAATTTTATCAATTCCATTCACAAAAACTTTTCGTTTTAGAAAATTTTTGATGATGGGTTTGTGAAGTTCATCAGCTAATTGCGAACTCCAATTGACGCTCTCGCTGCACTCGTTCTTTTTAACCCCCATCCGAAGCGCTTTTTCGTCCCGATAATCGTAGAAACAAAACCTCTCTCCATCCTTTCTCGAAGTGTGGGGTTAGAAATACCCTTCACCCTTTAACGGCCGCAATTGGCCAGCCTTTTTTTGGCCCAAAATCGCCAGCCGCTAGAGCTACAGAGCTGTTCAAACCCTTTACGGATTCAGAAAGTCTTCTAGTTGAGATCAAAACAAACGTTTTTCGTTTTCGGTTTGGCGTTTTCTGGACATGACGTCACAATGAGGGCATGTTTTCAAATTTTTGGCCACTTTTACCTGGCCCTGGGCCCTAACACATTGACCCATTCTTTTGAATCAAAGTTTTCTTGAAAACTAGGCCAAAATCCGCGTCTATAGAGCCCTTGATTGACCTGCTAGCACATCAGTAGCCAAAATTATGGGTTAAAAACCCAGTTTTTGGCAAAATTCAAAAGGTTTCAAAAAAGGCATATTTTTCCCTTTCAGGGAAAACTTTGGCCAGCTATAACTCGGCAGCAGATTGAGCTAGAGAG
>Ga0210059_1007235_pt1 | contig 17680 bp, 11 predicted proteins | sample Ectturendosymbi2_FD_188042 | JGI IMG/M metagenome (GOLD analysis project Ga0210059, IMG submission 188042) | Ecteinascidia turbinata endosymbiont from Florida, USA - Sample 2 (SPAdes) (version 2) | ecosystem: Host-associated > Tunicates > Ascidians > Unclassified | place: Key West, Florida... | reverse complement strand
TTCTGAAATAGGTTTGGTACACAATTCTGAAATAGGTTTGGTACACAATTCTGAAATAGGTTTGGTACACAATTCTGAAATAGGTTTGGTACACAATTCTGAAATAGGTTTGGTACACAATTCTGAAGAGTAAAGAATTCGTTTACTCCTTGAAGATCTCCTAAACCTCTTGAACTCTCCATTGGTTGACCGGTTCAACGTTTCGACGAGGTCCAAATTACATCTTCAACCAATAACAACTCGCCTTTCTTATCTCCTAAACCCTTTCTTATTGGCCACTGCTTTAACCAATGTGATCTCTTCTTTTCTGTATATAAACCAGCTCGGTAGTATCTCCACTTCATTCTGACGATATCCCCTGAAGAGTGTCAGACGAAAAGCTTTGGGATGAATCTCCTACTTCACGCCATCTTCTTGAGGTATCCATGAGCAATGGTAATGTTAAGGCAAATGGACAAACTATCTCTGAACAAGTTGCGGTAATCCTGTTCAGCTTTCATGAAGTCATTTTCCATAGGTTAGGTTTTGTTAAAAACATTTATGGAGTGATACATCGGGACTCTCAATTGCGCAAACACAAACAGAACTCATCTTGAATTTGGCACAGTCCAAATTACTTTCTTGACAATCTGAAAAAAACTCTAAACTGATGGGCTGCCTAAGTTGCCAGATCGTCCTCACTACAAGCTAAATTCTGTAATATCTGAAACGGAAAGGAAAACAAATAATTATGAACTTATAAACTGCAGTGAATAATTTATAGAATCCTGTAAATAGAGCTTAAAGTGTTGAGGCGAAACCCACAGCAGTGAGAAGTCAGGACAAGTTTCAATTCCACTGAAATGGTTCTAAGTTCTATATAATCTTAGTCAAATTTAGTCGTATACCCCAAACTGACTTTTGCTTTGTATTCGACCCACCCCAAAACAACAAATTAGGTTGTTGTTTCATTGGTTCTCTGTTCCAGGGGACTTCGCCATATATCTAAAAAATGGAATGACCAAGGGAAGAGCGCTACTTCTCAATTTCACTGCCGCTTGCTCTGCTTTTATTGGCATGTACATCGGCGTAGCTCTGTCGACGAATGCGGATGCGAGGCACTGGATGTTGGCGCTTGTAGCTGGAATGTTCCTTTATATTGCATTCGTCAATGTGGTAAGGGCAACATAAATTTTCACGCTTTTATTCAGCTTGTGTAAGTACTGTATATAGATTATTGCATAGGCACGCTCACACAATGTCTCAAATGATAATGATCTTTCAATTAGTTATGAATCTTTGCTGACGTTGCAGTGTCAACTGTGGTTGGCAACTGAACAAGAAAAGTTGACAAAAAAGGATGGTCATTGGCGTTCTGACAAAATAGCAATTTTCAAGAACAAAACGCCAGGCTCGTAGCCAGGTTTTATGGTTTGGAGGGGAAAAATACCTGTTTATGGGGACAAGATTTTTGTTTGTATTATATGTTTAACCAATGTTTTTTGGCACAAGAAAATTTGGGGAGAAGCAAGAGAAATTTGGGTTTGCACTGGCCCCGAATGATTCCCCCGTGGCTACCGGCCTGCAAAAAACAACCTACATGCAAAAAATTCATGAAAACGTTAAATCGCTTGTTAATGCTAGCAAACAAGCAATGAGAACCAAAAACGTGATAGATTCACACAGAAACCGCGCAACCAAACCAGAGAAACAAGTCATCGCAAACACAAGACATGATCGGAATACGAAATGACAGTGAGAATTTCTTCCAGTCAGCGACCCATTGAAAGCAAGATCATCAGCACCGCAATATTACATTGTGGTTCAAGCAGGCAACGGTTGCTCTGGCAATGTTGAAGTAGATATGTTTGGTAGAAGCACTACCAGACATGGCAGAAGTGTCTCAAATTAGACGTTATCACTGTAGTCCAGACTGCAGAATGGGCAGAAACACACGAAAGAAGCAGCGCATATTGCATATCTTGGTGCAAGGTCCAAAAAAGTTTATTTTGCAGCGCTTCATTGCGTTATATTAATTATGTTGTTGTGTACCATAATTCATTGGTGGCCATTTTCATAGTGAAACTAGGGCGATTATTAGAAAGGCCGGGGTTGCTCAACTTAAAGCTCAAGAAATCTATTTTGATGTTCTAGCTGGACAAACGTGCTTGTATAACCTGCCCCATAGATTTGCAAAACGAAAGCACTACTGTTTACGTAGCACCAGTCATGTGCGTCGGAGGGATGAAGCAGGGAAGCTTGCCCTCCTGGGTTTTGAAATTTGACGTTTTCCTGTTAAATTTTTACCAAAAAAGGTTGTTGTTTTAGTTTCGAGTAGGTAAATTGAAATTTAACCATTTCCCCTCTGGAAAACTGCTTGACTACTCCTGGAAAAGACCATGTTCGCCCCCACTTGGAAAAAATCTTTCCGATGCCCATGGCGCCAATCACGTCTATAGGCGAGTTGAGATAAGGTTGGTCGACATATGACGTCAAGCTTTGTACGTACTGTAGAGCAACTCTTATGCAAACGCGTTAAAGTTACAGCACTTTGTTGATTGCGATTAGAAGAAAATTGGGACAAAATAAATTTTTACAAGGATTGTGCTATAAAATGCGTTGAGATGCTTCTGTACAAGCCCAGATTTGAAATTTTTTGACTATTCCTTTCAGTGTTTGCAATTAACAGAACATAAGGGACTCCTTTTCAGAACTTGTTTGCGTTTTCCAACTGCACTCCTAACGGTAGTGTCCGTTTGTATGTTAGGTGCGTTGCCTGCCTGTTTTTGCACAAAAAAACAATAGTGCGTGAAAGTTTCAGACCCTTTTTAACATTTGTTTCATAACCATTAGCTTTTATTTGTTTTTTCATGTTTTTGCTATTTTTCATTTCATGTTACGGGCAGACACCGACATGATCACTTGAGTGAAAACGCAACTTGACTTACTGGTTAAAGCTTAGATAAGCAACAATGTTTCAGATTTTTTTTGCTATTACTTCGAGTAACCTAACTTATAAATTTAGAGACGAACTCTTGAAATGCGAAATCGCCTGAAAGCAATTTGCCCCAAAGCAATGTCTAAGGGTTCAACCCAACAGATCGCACACCAGTGATTGGAAAAAGTTGTTTGCTTTGTATTGTTCACAAGAAACAGTGCCAACTGCTAAAATAGTATGCTTTTCAGCAATTAACAAAATCCACTAACAGTCGTACTGTAAACAGTGCTTAGTTCAGGTGCCTTTAAACGCATGTGAGTTTTGAATGCCGACAGTTCATGAATTTCCGAGACCTGCTCAAATGCTCATTCACGTGACACGTACTGCTTACCGTTCCTTGAGAGCCAGGTGTCCGCCTGTCTACTGCATTTATATTGCCAGGAGTTTTACACCGATATCGACAAGTCAAATGTAGTTTTGCGTCCTTAAACTTAATATACCGCAAATTAGTGGTCGGTAAACTGTGGGCTTTTGTCCAATCGTGCACTGTTCAGCACTTTTTATTGAGCGCGCGACACTTTCTGTTGGGGATTGCGTGGTACGTAAGAGTTACAGTTTTGCGCCGGTTGTGTGGGCTGAAACATGGCCACTGTAACAACTGTAGAACACTGATTGTTTGCCGTTAAAAAAGTATTTTTTGTCATTATGCGGTTTATGACATTATCATAGTATTGATACGCAACAAGTAACTGAATACAACTTCAAGATTGAAATTTGGCCTGTTTAACAGAAGCACGGGCCTTTAATAACGACTGAAATGGCGGTTTCGGCTGAAAAAAACGATCCTATCTTTTTCCTCTTACAGCGGTAAATGAAGCTTGTACTTGGGACGATTTTATCTCGTTGCTTTCTTTCTACAGCTGCACGAAATGGTGGAAGATTCGACCGATTACCCCGCGGCTCAGTTTGCAATTCAGAACTTGGGATTATTTGTTGGATGGCTCATTCTTTTGCTCTTGTCAATTTACGAGGAAGATCTTGTGAATAGCATAGGTTAAACAAAAGCCACAAGTTTGTGAGATGTAAACTATGTACAATGCATGTATATAAACCGACATTTGCGTGAAGAAGACATGTATCACATATATTCGATTTTATTCTATGTCTTTTCAGTTGCAGTTTTGCGAAACATTTTGCTCAGAGATGTTCTTATTTTTCACTTTTACAAAAGCAAGGCTCAAATGTAGCAATGCGCTTTGCTATCCTTTCTTACAAACTGCTTCCTGAAGGCAAATGTGATGCTATAAGCTTTTCATTGTTAAGAATTAAGACATTACAGTTGCCCTTTGCAAAAAGCTGTACTTCTTTGTCATCATTGCCATTTACTGCAATAGAATGCCCGTGTTAAATAAAACTGAAACAATGCTTCCACCTGAAAGTTCTTTTTGTGTCAACTGGTGTTCGCTTTATTGCAAAAATAATAAGGAACCTGTTATTCTCCTGACAAACAACTCCCAAGCTTGTCTCAGGGGAGTAAGCAATGCTTGGGAACAGCCACTCTGGTAGAGTGACTCAGAGGTCGACTGCGCAAGTTTTTGTCAGTATTTTATCGCTTGTCGATTGATGCAGTGCTTCATGCCTCAGTCAAGAACGAGGATTACAGCGAGAAACAATAAAGATCGCTCTGCTGTGCCGCAGAAAGACTACGGTGTACATTCATTCAGTACGTAGCTGCTGTAAAAATTAATTTGGTTTTTGCCGTTTGCATTGCAATGTATTCTTCTTCATCTTTTGAGCGAGTTCTTCTGACCATTGCTTGGCCGCGCTAGATCTCGGGGCAGATGATGAGCAGCCATTCGATAGTCTCATCGTCCAGAACCGCCAGGCCGTGCAGTCCATGAGGAGGTCGATGGATTGGACATTGGAGGACAACATAGTCGACGGTTTGTTCTTCTGCGCCACACTCACAGGTCGCAGAGGAAGCCATACTTCATTTGTACTGACAGGAGCGGAAACGCCCGACACCGGTGCGGGGGCGGTTAAGCTGGACCCAGACTCTTCTTGGGAGGGTCGCTCAGGGGGATGGGTGCCGTAGTCGGGGATGAAAATGCGGAGTCTTGTGGGGCTGTTCGTCCACTCCGCATTCCATTGGTGATCCGCCCAGATTGCTGAACGTATGTTGTTGTTGTCAGAAAAACTGATGAGTTGTTGTGCGGCGGGTACAAATGGGTGTCTCGATTTAAGGCGCCGTGCATTTGCACTCGATGGGCGGGTGAGCGCTGAGTGGAGCAGATGTGCAGGCTGCATGGCACGGCGTGCTAGGGCAGTGTGGCTTCACTGCGACGAAGCTCAGCAGGTTGGATGCCTGGGAGAATTGGAATGTTGTCCATTGGTGTAGGATGCAGGCACCCAGTCACAATTCGCAAGGCGTCGTTGATGGCGGGGTCGATGAGGCGGGTATGAGTACTGCGGCACCAGACAAGCGCTCAGTACCCAGCGGTTGAGTGCACCAAGGCTAGGGTGGCTATTCGCAGAGTTGTTGCTCCAGCCAGCGGCGTAGGAGCACAATCTGCCACCCTTGGCCCTATCAGAAAATGCCGCCCCCTGGTGCGGGCAGTGATGTTATATTTATGATGTCACCGGGCTCAGTCAACCATGGTATGATCTTTTGTTTTTTGAAGACCTTTCAGCAAGAACTTTCGCCAAATTTAGCGTAAATTGTCGACTGCTTAACCTTCCCGAACACCATACCGCGGGGCCTAACTCAAATCTGCAGCTGGTAGTAGCTACAACGCAGTGGCGTACGCAGAAAATTTTCACTGGGTCTTTTATTCAATGGCACATGGTGGTCATCTGTATTTGGTGTGCGCTGTTTGTGACGTCGCAATTTGACGTCATATTCCTGTTTGCAAACCAGCGTTTTACAATTTACAACTGTAAAATCAGGCTGCGCTAATGTCTCGAATACGAACAGTCGAGCATAAAAAGTGTGCGGCTGGACTGCACACCCCGGTTTGCAAGATCGAATCTTGCTAAACTACACAAGAATTGAGAATGCGTAAAATACGCAAGAAAACTTTCGTTTTTTTTTTGTTATGCATAGAATTCCAACAAACTTTTAGTTTTCCTTTTTCCCTGCTGAGACATTATCAAATGCCTGAATGCTTCTGTGATAACAACTGCTGTTTTTGAGCTCGTGCAACAGTTCGGCCATGCAATATAAATTGATAATGTAGCAAATGCTGTCAGCGCATGCGCTAATCAGCCAATCAGCCTTAGCAGACAAAATAAGACAATTGCTTAGGATAAAGTGAACTACCGCGGAACACAATTTTCAACACGCGTAGTGGACGAAAGGTTTGCAAAAAGTGCTGAGATGGTTTCTGGACGCAGACGACAACCCAGATTCCCACCAAAACCTAAATATTACTTTTTGGCTTATTTACAATGTTCCTTGAAATCTGCTTGCAAATTAATTCCGTGGTATTTGCATTAACTCGACAAATTAACAAGCAAATGTATGCGAAAACAATCAATCTCCTCTGCGCAGGTAATAAAAGTTTTGTGAAATATCAAACTCAAGTGGGGGATTGAACCCCACCCCCTTGCGTACGCCCTTTCTACAACATAATGATATCAGCAGAGTATTCGAATAAGCAACAACTATTGTAAACAGAAAACCAAACAACGATTTTGTAGCATTTGCTCAACGATTAGTATTTTCGAACAAACATAATATTTGCCGTGGGAGAGTTGGTATGGCCGAAGTCAGCCAAACAAAAATTTTCAAATGAAATACAGGAAACCGAAACGCAAACAAAAAAGAAGAAATTAACGAAGTGGAAATGCAAATAGCACGTGTTGCTAGGAAGAAAATCACCTACAGTAATTAATCTACATTGAGACAATTAACCGGTATACTTGACCACAACAACTGTAGTCCTAATCATTTTGCGAAAAATAAATTCATATCTCGCTTTTGCCAATAGACAAGAAATGCTGTAGGATACGCCAGTCCCAAGCCAAGCAAATTCAAAAAAGTTATCGAAGTTTTTGCAGCAAATAAATAATGGTCATTACCCAATCGAAACAGCTTACAGCTAAACCAATACAGCCCACACTACAATTTTGAGTATAAAAACCAAGATCTCAAAATTCTATACCCATTCTAAAGTGTTTTGTAGGACCATTTATTTAGAACGACTTCTTCGCAATTTCTTCGCGCTATCACCAACCGGTGGTGCTGCCAAAAGGACCTTCATTTTGATACTTCTCGGACCCTGCTTTGACTAATCCAACTCTCAATCTATGGTCCATCGTATCAAGCCGAGAGCCTTAGAGGATGACATTCTTTCTATTTTTGTGCCTCAATTGCCTCAGGGTTTCTCAAACGGGGCCCTCAGCCACACTTGGGGGCCACAGAGCAGTTCTCTGAAGGCCACGAGCAGAGACTTCATTGGGTAGCTTTGCCTTGATATTGCATAACCCAAGTGCCACGATTCGCCAGAGTCTTTTGAAGGAGGCCCAGGTTCATGAAAGTTTGAGAACCATCGGTCTGGTCAAGAGTATTGTATTGAGTGACGTCGTCACTCCCACATGCAAGGCGCTTGAATTTAAAAATGCATCTCAGTAACATGGAATACGCAAACACATGAAGAAAGACGAGGATACATACATGGCGGTAGTAGAGAGTATAAGCTTGATGGCGCAAATACATTTACTTTCATGAAACACAAGCTTTTGAGACATACGCATGAATGACGTCGTCATGCTTATTATAATGTAGTACTGCGATGACTTCCAAGTACATCAATTTATAAAATGCATGAGAGAGTGGGAGGCTGCGAAGGACCAAGGTTCATCTAGGTCGCAGACCTCCCAAGGGCGAAACTGCTTATTTTGTAAAGGGAACAGTGCATAATAGTTAGTGAAAGTCTTTTGCTCTGGGTATAAAATATAATATGGGTAATGCGGTTATACGGTAAATTGAAGTAAGATGTATTGCAGGCAAAGCCAAGCCACCAGAAGAAAATGGTTTAAAGTTATCAAATTGCACATTTACTGTTTTCACACATTCGAAAATAATCGTGTATGCTGGAGAGGAAATGCATCAAAAGCTGTAGATCGTGCGGCGCCGCAATTGTGTCACGAGATTTAAGCAGGTTGAGAACCAGTCGCGCAAACATGCTTTGCGGAAAAGAACTTGCTGTCAATGCATGTTGAGAACGGAAATTCGCTATTTTGTGTCTACAGACTACAGCATCCCACTACTTCATACACTGGTTTGATGCGACCAATTTTTGTGAACAACAAAACGATGTAATATTTAACGGAGATACTTCATTATTTGACAGTTTCCACTGTAGCAACGTTACGTAATTAAATCAAAGCACTTGGTTTTCAGACCAATCAATAAGAACACAAGAGTATATTTCTATTATCGGAGTTACATATATTTCTTATTTCTTATACTCCTCCAAAAAAAGTGCCAAACACGTTTTATTTTTTATTTCTAAAGGAATTCTTGACCAGATTTCTTATGCACTATGTTTTATCACTTTAGCATCTGAGTTCGAACGTGCTTTTGGTAAAGCAAATTGTAGATCGCTGTCAGAGCGGTTGTTACTTGTTAAGCATTCACAGTCAGGAAGCAATTGAGCATTGCAATGTTTACAGTCCATTCATCTAGGTTTAGGTGGGAAGCTCACTTGGACTGCTGCGTCAGCAGCCATATATTCAGAACAGAAAACCAAAAAGTATTCCAACATATAAAATTAACACACTTACGTATGCATTTTGCTTCTGGCAGTTTGTTATTCAAGCATAAATAGTCGCTTGCATTGGACGTTTTGTTTCAGAATTCACGGAAGGTGATATCTTTGCGGTAGAGTTAGTTGTTAAGTATTTTGCCACAGCCCATCTGTTTATAATCAACATCAATTCCGTGTTTGAAAAGATCATCAGGTGAAGTGACGGTGACCCATTTTTCGGATGTCGTGAGCTTAGCTTTTATATTGCCATTTCGAGTGTAGCAAGAGGTAAACGTATCAGAACAGGGTTTTTGCATGTACTTCAGTAGCTTGTATCGTAGAGGTGTGAGATCTTCACAAACGAAGGCGTGGCGTCTTCCTTCGATATTTTTGAAATCCTATTTGTTAGTAAGAAATTCGTTTCTTTTTTTGTGTGACACAAATCTTGCTATGATTGGTCGTGGATTCTCATTGTTTCTTCTTTTTTGTCCTAGTCGATGTACTCTCTGTATTTCATTGTCTCCGAGATCGATTTAGAACTCATCTGTTAATTTGAACAAGACCTTTTCCCCATCATCGTTGTCTTCTTTATTTTCTTCCACTCCATAGATAAGAATATTTTCTCTTCTAATGTGTTGTTTTTGTCTGTCAAGTTGGAAGACAAGCAGATTTGTTTTCTGAACTATCTCATCGCGTAGTTGTTCTTTTTTTTCTTCAAGCTGATTCAACTTATTTTCATATTCTACCATCTTTTGTTGTATTCCATTTAGCTTGTTCTCAAGATTTAGTGTGATGTTAGTTAGCTTGTCCAGTTTGTCATTCTGAATGTTAGTTTGCTTGAGCATCGTTTCTTTCAATTCCTTCATGTCTTGCCAGAGAAATTCAATTTTTCATCATTTGAATTTGATTTTGCCCATGTAGCCTTATGCTTGATTTCTTTATTTCGATTATCAATAGATCAGTAATCAGCAGCAAGTTGCACATTGTTAGATTCAGTATTAAGTTAGGTTATTACACACACTATTACAACACTACCCCTTATTCAAATAGAATGTTCATATCTGTATAACTTTCTGGGTCGAGGTAAATGTGAATAAAGTTTACATGTCGCAAGCGGCTTTTCGTGGAGGTTGTTGCATAGATTCAATATTGTATTTAAAAAATGTGCCCCACCTTGTGATTTTTGGCCCCCCCTGCTGCGAAATCCTGGCGACGAGCCTGACTGTTGTAAACGTTATTACTAGGGCAACCAAAAGTCAATAAAGTCAAAAATTTTCCGCCGTTTTGAAAGTTCATGAAACGTCCACAAACCAAATTTCACGCTCATATCATGAGGGAATCCCAAGTTATTAGGTCAAAATAAGTCAAAATTTATCATTAGGTCAAAATTTATCGTTAGCTCAAAATTTTCTTGCAGCTGAGTTTTTTTCTCTTCATCCACATTTATTGAAACTACAACAACAGATATTGATATGCTTTTGCAAGTTTAGTTTCAATTCAGTAATAATAGTGGGTTTATTGCGACTTCTGGCGTAATAATATTGTTTTGCCCATTACTGGACAATTGAATAGTATGTACGATAGGCATGGTAAGGCAAGAAATGTGATCTTACGATACTTGGTTTGGTAAATCCTCAATCCATCATGCATAAAACGTTTCAACTTTATGATGTTCTCTGGTCTGACTCTACTGTAGTTATTTATGTACTGATCAATATATCATTTCCAAAGTTAAACAACCAAATATTTCAAAATTTCGAAGCATAGAGTGTATGAATATGCTTCTGGGTTAACCTCAACACCTAAGGCTGAATTATTTCAGTTGCAAACGCAGAAAATGTATAGGTCAAAATAAAGTCAAAATTTGTAAAATATAAAGTCAAAATTTTAAGTTTTTAGGTCAAAAAATTGGTTGCCCTAGTTGTTACGCTTAGTTGGGTGAAATTTAGCCCATTTGGATGCACAATACTAAAAACAATTGGTACACAATGTTTTCCATTACTGGGTGCCCAGCGTTGCAACACAGCGCTCACACTTTCTCAGCAAAACCTGCGTAAATTAACGCCCCGAGATAAACAGCCTTTTAGTCACCTATTAACATTCTCCACCGGATGAGCGAAAGTATTAAGCAAGTGAGCAACTTCCCTTTCCTCTCAATAAAGCACAGAACAATAGCTTAACTACTGTAGAACTTTCTAAATAACTGCTGCAACTACAGTAAACCTCGGTTAATCCGGATCTTCGCCAAAACCGGATAAACCTAGGGGAACGAATGATTTCTTACGTTTTTTTAAACAAAAATCTTCGGTTTATTCGGATTTTTAAATCTGGATCTTCGCCAATACCTGATAAAATCTGCTCTTTTCACATCTCGTAATCCGGATTTTTCAGTGAAATAAGTGCACTAACTGGTCTCAAGGAAAGATTCGGCATCTTTCAGACGCAAGACGCGTGTTCACGATCAACAGCGAACGTTTAGGATTATGATAACAGCGGCCGCAACTGCACGCAACATTCGACTAATCGTAGAGACGATTGTTGCGTCACACACGGGCAGAGCCTATCGCGTTGAACATTACTTCTGAAGGCACGCCGCTGTACCAGGGTTTCAGTTTGTTGATTAGTGTTACGTTTGCGTGTGAAGTGTAGAGCATTATACCTAGACGTATTGTACTCGTTAAGATGTTTGGAGGGCATTATATTCAAAATAGAGTAACTGCTTAACGACCAGTCACACAAATCTTTGCATCAGTCCAAAATCCCAGGTTTTTTCGCAGCCAAGTAATCTGAAATTATGAACTTAAAATTGCTCATAACTGCCTGGATATGGTGATTACTAATCTGATGTGTCATTGTAAATACATCAGTAAATTAGTTTGCTTCTGCGAAAATCCGCTTTTGTGTCGTAAATGTGTTCAATTTAAACGATTCTCTCCGATATATCAGTACCGAAATGACGTCAGGCAAGAAACAACCATCTTCGGTTAACCCGGATCTTCGCCTAAACCGGATAAAATCATCGGTCAAATCGAATCCGGATTAACCGACTTTTACTAGTTGCTTTATTGCTTTAAAAGCCCAGCTGCAACTGCAGCGTCTGGAACTTGACCAACGAACGATACTACAGCTAGCTAGAGTAGACGCAGGGTTGCCAACCTGTTTTCATCAAAAAAAGCCAGACCGTGTCCCAAAAAATGCCAGAAAAAGCCAGATAGCAATTTTACGGCATGTACACATAATACATGCATAACCAAACACAAAATAGACTTTGAAAGTCGTCAGAAACATCGATATAATACAATCCCACTCCTTGGAAGCATTTTCTTTCCCCATATTTACACTGTCGTACATTTGTTTCTTATTAATAACATTGATTATTTTTAGGGCAAAAGTAATTTTTTTTTCAATATTCTGCGCACTCTGCATGGTTATAGACTCTTTTCAGAAGAAATTTGTAACGAATATGCAGCTCTGACAATGTTTTTCCAGAGCCAAGCCTTGCGACTGAAAAAAAGCCAGATTTGTCTGGCTTTTTTTGACATCCAAAAAAAGCTAAAGGCGTTCAAAAAAAGCCAGAATTTCAAAATCTGGCTTCAAAAAAGCCAAATTGGCGACCTTGAGTAGACGCGCCTCAAGTAGATTCCCGAAATACTGTTACGCAATAATATTGAGAGATAGGTAGCGGCAAAGCGGTGGCGGGGCATACCATGGCTGTAACCACGGCGCTGTTAATATCGGCTGTATCGTCCTCATTTGCCAAAGAAGATTCTCATGAGGCGTGCGATTTAGCTGATGAAATTAAGAAAGCTTAAATTTTAATCACTCTGAATAATTTTTCACCTCTTTTCAATTATCTCTGCTTACAATAGCCGCCTACATTTTGCCGCCCCCTGGAACGTGCTGCCCCTGGCTATAGCCAGAGTAGCCAGTGGGTTGCTACGCGACTGGCTCCAGCACCCAGCCGGAGACAGCAAGCCGCCTCAGGAGCGCGACGCGTGATGTCAGCTTCTTGCGAAGTTACTCAAGGTGTCGGCGGTACTTGAGCAAGCTGTCCAACGTTACTCTGAGGTATTTGGGCTCGGAGCAGAAGGGCAGGGTTTCGTTGTTGTAATTGACTTTAAGCTCGCTTTTAACTTCCTTGTTGTTAAGGTGGAAGGCTGCCGACACCGTTTTTGTAGTGTTGAGCTTTAGCTTCCAAGTCTGTAGGTATTCATCTGCAGTTGCCATGTCCTTGCTCAGCACCACTTCCACTGCCTGCCAGTCTTCATCAGCATGCATGATTGCTAGGTCGTCAGCATATGCATATTTTCTGGAGATGGTGGTTGGCAGGTCAGAGATGTAGATGTTGAAGAGAAGGGGCGCCAGGACAGATCACTGTGGGACACCGTTCTTGAGGCGTCGTAATCTGCTCCTTTTTCCATTTCCGGTGGCAAGGGTGAAGCTGCGATTGCTAACCATGTCCATGATCATGTGGACCATGTGTCTATCAGGCAGCAATTGCAGCAGCTTGCAGGTAAGGCCGCGGTGCCATACAGTGTTGTAGGCTGCTGTGAGGCCGACAAACACAGCTCCGGCCTTCGTTTGAGCTGAAACGCTATTCTCGATGTCCTGTGTCAGCAGGGTGACCTGGTCTACGGTCGACCTCCCATGTCAAAAGCCCGCCTGCTCCCTAGGGAGCAATGGTTGGGTCGACACGAGCGTAGATGAGTCTCTCGAGGATTTTAAATTAGACACACAGCAGAGATGTAGGACGGTAGCTCTTTGGGTCCCCCGATGGCTTTTCTGGCGTAGGGATTGCAACTATTAGTGCTCTTCTCCAGGTCTTTGGAATTTTGAATTGGCGCATGCAAGAACTGAGGAAGTCGCAAAACCAAGATTTGAGAGCCGACCCGGCGTGGAGTATTAACTCCAGAAAGATGGAATCCAATCCCGGAGACTTTGCTGGCTTCAGGTGTCTGAGGGCAGCAGCAAGCTCCTCTGGCCTAAAGGGTTCAGAGATACAATACTATGACCATCAGTTGTTGGAATATTCCATAGGTCGGACAGCTCCTTGTTGACCAGCCTGGTGGACTTGCGATCCCCGGTCCTGTGTGCCCCGTTCTTCACAAGTTGCGAGGCGATGGAGTTTGCAGAGACGGGGCACTGGTAAAAGGAGCTTCCAGACCTACCAGTAAGTTTGTTGATGGTTCTCCACGCCTTGCGGGTAGAGTGCGAAAATTCGATAGAATTTACAGCTTCCTCCCATCCTCGCATCGCTCCTGCTTCACAAGCTTCGCTTGTAAACGTGATCGTCATTTAGCTATTTATCAGAGTCCTGTCGTGGGACTTGAGTCGTCACTTCCAAGTCTAAGAAGAACCGTTCCATTTTAACCAGAATGGGATTACGTTTCAGACGTTGCTTTTTCATTGTTTCCGCTACGCCGCGGATTGCCAAAGCAGTGGCAAACACATAGCGCGCGGCATACTTTAGCTGCGCATACCTTTTAAATACATTTTTAGATATGAGATTGTTTGGAACGCCAACAGTGTTCTCAGTTATATGTAGCTTGTGAAAAACGAGGCACACCTTTTGGACCCGTTTCAAACGTTTTCTGAATTAATGATATAATGCACTTTTGATTGTGGTTATTCCCTGAAAAAATGCATAGTTTCACCAACAAGAATAACCAATTTCTTTGCCTCAAAGAGGTTATCACGTTTGTGTGATGCCCAACGTTGTCGCAGACAACCTTTTTGGCACCCTCTTATTTGACTGCCCGCAAACGTCTGGTCTGGATCCGCCACTCGTTTTCATAATACCGCAGAGCCGGATTTAGATGGTGGAGGCCTGGAGCCCATGCGTGGTGGGAGGCCCCACTTGTGGATACAGAATCTTTGGTTACAGGATTATCAACAAAGCCGTAAGTGCTTCCAAGGATCAGTGCCGGTTTAACTTAACACTAGTAGCAAATGTAGTAACTGCTACTGGTCCCGCGCTTTTGGCGGCCCCGCAGTCCTGTGTGTTTTGTTCTTTATTATGTTTATATGCGATATTAGAATTTAGTTCCCCGAGGCAAACTCGCAGAAGGGGCCCTATAATTTTCACATGCTATACAGAAACTTCATCCGCTGAAAGCAAATTAAATTTTTCATTTTGTCTGGGAATTTGCTTCTGAGTGAAGTCCATTTCATATTGCAAATTGCTTGAAATCATTTTATTTTTAATTTTTATTTGTTTGGAACATTTGCACATAATTTTTGCTTTGTTTTCTCAAACAAATGACTTGCTTCAGAATTTGGTAAATGTGACTCTAAGAGTGATCAATAAAGTAAGTACGAAACTCTAAATAGAGTTGCCCGAGTGGAACGCCTCCTTCGCTTCCCTTAATATCCACCCTGATTATATGTATATAATTTTTCCAGTCAAATAAGAAACTATGTTGCTAAACTTGGCATAAGCGAAAGTTTCAATTGACTGTATTTACATTAGACTACTGTGATTTCAAAATCAAAATATTTTACAGTTATTAGCAACATTATGGGACCGCTCAAGCAATGAGGCGAAATTGCAGCAATTTCCAGATATTGCTTGATCGTATTGTTATGAATGTCATTAACAAACATTTTTATATCCCATTGACCTGTACTATAAGTTGCGTTTCCTTTTTTGTGCTTTCAAAATGATTTGGCCACTGGCGCCAAACCTGGGGTTCTGCTTCCAGATCTGTGTTTTCAATGCCTTTCTGGTTTTATGGGTTTTTCTTCTGAAGATCTGGGATTATTAGGATTTAACTGCGTAGCGGTTATATAAGATAGGTATAGGTGATTACATGGGTGCAATTTTGTTGTGAAATGTGGGGGGACAGCTTGGTGTGAAACCAGTATTGTCGTCGGGTCGATGCAGAAGTGACGATTTATATATACATATTCCCAATTTTGTGTCTAGACGTGTTTTGAGAGCAACAATAATCACGCTTTGTTTTGTCCTTGCAGATGATTTAAATATGAATATACTTAAATTTGTTGCTGGACACGGAAATGTAGTTCAGCCTGCTTCCATTAAGATCGTATTTGGATGTAAACAAGCACAGCAACATAGTAGAACACATCATTTAGGTTTTATCAGAGCTGTCAGTTGGAGTCCACAAAATGCTGAATCGCATTGGTCGCACGTGCATATCACTCTTACACTAGAACACTTCAGTTTTCATGCATTTTATAATAAGTCTGGGTTACAGCGCGATTTTATGTCTTGTTCAAGTCGCCTAACGTTACAAAGACGATAAATATTTTTCTTGCACATTTCCGTTTTTTGAAAAAGCTACAAGTCTTTTTAATGCTACTGGGCATCGTGCATGCAGCCCCACTTTTACCAAAATCTCCATTGATATCCTCTTACCAGCAGCGAAAACATTTGGCCTAAAATTAGCGTAGCCTACTTCACAAAATTATTTTAATCTACTTTTACTGTTGGTGGTTGGAGGATGTATCCTTTCAATCTCCCTTGGTGGCCCTTGCATACATACCCACACTGAGTTGCAAAAGGGCCTCATTTTGAAGCCTGAACCCGTCCTGAGCCCGAAATCACAAGCCTAAACCCGGCTCGAGCCGACATTTATCTTTGAATCCCGATTTAGGCCTGAAAGCCAAATTTACCAAGGGAGTTAAGATATGCGCAACTGCGGAGTAACAAAACCCGTTGTGTGCAGGTGTAGTTGTAGGAACACGGTTTATCACACCGAAAATATCAACCACATTGACCAAAATATTGGCATAATCTGGCACAAACGTAGCATGTTAGTCAACGATAATTCTGCGGAATATAATATTTCTCAAGAAAAAAAGAAATTAACACGAAACTATCTACGATGGCGCTATAGGCATAAAAGAAACTTTGTAGGATAGGTCTATAGATATGAAAAGAAGACTTGTAGGTTCTTAGAACAAGCCAAGAATCGCGTGAGTGATTGATCTTTTCGACGCAACGCCATCGCATGCTAATTTCCTGACTGCTGTCGCCTTCTCAAAAACAGTCTGAGACTAATCCTAGTAGAGAATAGATGAAAGCAGCTGCGTTTGCAAACAGAATTAGCTGAAGAAAAATCACAATCACTTCACTCACTGATGTTACCGCGGTGAGCACAACAAATCTACATCACGAAAGAAAAAAGTCGTTACTCTTAATGTTGCAAAAAGTTTTGTATGCAGACCCGAAATATTTAGACAAGCTTAAGCCCGAGCCCGGCCCGACCCTAAAATCCCGGCTAGACTTATAACTCTGCACCATGTCAAAAGTTTCATTCTTAACAGTTCTACTTGCATAACGACCCAAAAATATATTTGAGATTAAATCAACATGCACAACCGTGAATTGGCAAAAAAGTACCAAGTTTCTCCTTCAACGCGAAAAGAATGTCCAACAAAACCAGGTGTGACGTATCTGTAAAGCAAATGTTTCGCACTTGGATGAAAACACTGCTGCATTGTGGTTTGGTTAAACTCAAATAAATCAGATGACTTATGAACCAATGCATTCAGAACAAACACAAAATGTAAGGGCCATGGAAAAAATATCTTTTGAATTTGTTGGTCACCATTGTCGCGACATTACAAGAAGTCTAGATAAATGTATATTTTAGCCTTGTTTCCGAGTGAAGTCCCTACGTTTTGAGCTATAGGTCAATATACAGATATGTAAATACTGCAGGCTACTTCTCCAACGTTTTGATTGAAATTCTGTTCACTAATGGTTGAAAACAGTCTTTTACTAAACTCCATCCCAAAACTAAGTCTCCACAATAGTGCTGCTTTTTGTCTTCGGCAAAAGCTTGGCAGAGATTTGCCTGAAAATCTAACTTTCTAACATTATATAGCACTAGCATCATTAACTTTTACGCTGTCTGTTTCTCAATACGTGACAACCAACGTTACAGCAAAACCAGTTACATTTCTGCACGGAACAAATCATGGCTGTACTGTGGTCCCTCACATGTGCAGCTGTAATACTCTCACTGTTACAAGAAAATAACCTTTC
>Ga0210059_1007234_pt1 | contig 17681 bp, 10 predicted proteins | sample Ectturendosymbi2_FD_188042 | JGI IMG/M metagenome (GOLD analysis project Ga0210059, IMG submission 188042) | Ecteinascidia turbinata endosymbiont from Florida, USA - Sample 2 (SPAdes) (version 2) | ecosystem: Host-associated > Tunicates > Ascidians > Unclassified | place: Key West, Florida... | reverse complement strand
CCTCCAACCATCGCACGTGGAAACGTCGCTTCTGGAAGCTTGTGTGTACCACACGAAAATCGTATGGAGATGGAGTCCAGCTATTTAACAATAAAGTTCTTCGGTCGCGTTCACTCAAAGAACGTCTCGCAAAGTTCCCAATGTCAATAATCTTATGCATGCTTGGGGGATTCGCCGAAACATCGTCGCTACCAGTTGCACAAGACGCCTGTGGCTGCTCTTCTACCGGTGGGCAGGTAGGCTTACTATTCTGACACCGGTCAATAAAAACTTTTCGAGGCTGCTTACCCTGATCTGTTTCATACGAAGATGAATGTCTTTTTAATTTCACCACAAACTCGTCCGATTTCACTAAACATTTTTCGCTGACTAAAGAGCGGCGTGCAACTGATTAGCAGAATAGCTAATCAATTCAGCTTGCAGCTAGCGTTCACTCACAATGCATATCAGACAGTCTTGCAACTGGGGTCAGTCTCGTTAACATCAGATTATTACCTTTTTCAACATCAGATTTTTACAGTACAGTTTAATAAGCTAAATGCTTCTATTACCAATACAGTCCCGTCACTATGGGGGTCTTTGGTGGGCTTAGCCCCCCAAACAAAACTCCAAGCCTCCCCAAATTGAAATATGAAACACTTTAAATCAGTGGAGTTTTTGTCAAATATTAGAATATCAAGCCCCCCCTACACAAACATAAGCCCCCTATTGAAGACTTTCTGGTGACAGTTCTGTGCCAATACCTAGCAAAGTGCGATAACCCACGTTGAATTCGAAACTGAGCGAAGTATCGTCATTAAATGGAAAAATCGGTTATATGAGCAAAGTGTTATGTTATTCCCAATGCTGGGAAGAGAGCTTCTTCAGTTTGGAACGATTACCAAACACGCATGAGAGTGAGAAATCGATGAAAGAAACTTAAAATTATGAATCTAACCATCTTCATCCTGAAAGGATACAAAATTGGGGGAAAGAAACAACAGCTCAGTCAACATCAGATATGCTGCCAAAACATCAGACATCAGAAATGTATCTCAAAACATCAGAAGTGGTAACACTGATGCATATCATCCACGTGTGTACGTAAGGAAGGTCCCAGCTTTGTGACGTAAAAACTACACATTAATCGACACTGATGGTAGTTCAAATGTCATGCTTGTTTCCACACTGGCAGAGCACGGCAACACCCAGCTCTTGTTATATATGGTAGCGCAAAGCACGCAGGAATGAAGCAAGCAGCTTCAATATTTCTCAAATCTCGAAAATTCATAACCGTTTGGTTTGATAACGAATGTGTTGCTACGCCTGTGGTACTGCCAAAGAACATTTTGCAATGCACCCGATCTCGACTTACAGTACAATGTTGGTGAAAAACTAAGAAAATAAACATCAATATTCTGATCGCTGAGGGGGGGGCTTGAGCCCCTTCAGCCCTCCCTGACTGCGAGTTTGTTTGTAAGTGTTCGTAAGAATTCATTTTTGGCGTAAATATTTTAAAGTTGTGCGTATTTTTCAATCGAATCTAATTATGTTATTTAGTCATTGTCAGAGAATTTGTAGAGGCTTGAAAAACATTGCGAAAAATCGGTTTCCACTACGACCGGCTGGATTGCATTTATGAACACACTCCTTCCCAAGTTTCTTCCTTGACCTCTTAACAATCGAAACCTTGCGATGTAATTGCAACATAATTTTTTAAATGCGTAATTACCTGATACAACAATCTTTGGCTTTGACACTGCAACAGCTTGAGATGCTGCCTTTAAATACGTTGCAGGAAAACTGCGAACAGTGGAAAGAGAACACCAATAGCCAAGGGCTTAACTGTGAAAGATAGAAAAGACGACCAGATCGGTAATTGGTCAGAATTTTAGCTGCACAACGCGATCTAACGACGCACGGTACACTGGGGGAGTCAACATGCAAGCGTAAAATATCCGGAGAAAACCGTAAGAAATAGGATTAGAGAAAAAAACGCAACTGGATTTGCTTGTCACTTCGGATCACTGTCTTTGATATTAAGACCAATTTTTAAGGAATACAGAGACTACAAATTCGCTGACTGGGATTGCGCGCCAACGCACCGAAAAAAGCTGAATGCTGGGCGTGATTGATTGCAGCGATGCTGGCCAGCTGCCGCTAACCTCAAGCTCGCAATTGTAAGTATTGCCGTAACCGTACGTCCTTCCGCCCTAAATAAAATCTCGAGTTGTTGCGCAGAATCTTTTATCTCAAACAACTAGCGTCTGATTGCCATAATTCCGACAGGTTTTTATGATATCTCCTATGATATCCCAGTGAACTTGCCACGTCTTTCGTGAAAACGAAACGCGATAAAACAGTCCAGAATCCAACCTAATTTTCTGACAACAACATTGGTTTGCCATCTATCCTCGAAAACTTGACCGAGGTTTGCCGAGTCAGCAACATCGGTCTTTTCCAGCCCGAAAATTTACCAACGCGAAAGAACAGGTTATTTTAACATTCAAAGTTTTCAAAAAAAAAACGACAAACTTCAAAAGCCAATCTTGGTATTTTGATGTTTTAAGTGCGAATCGAATGAAATACAGAATTTGCAAAAAAAATTAAAGCATTCTGTGCCTTTTTCGTACACTATAATTAACAAGATATTTAACAATAACTCAGCAAACAATAATTCCAGCAAAGCAAAACCAGTAACGTAACGTTTAAAATGCAATCGAAGAGGCAACTTTCCAAAAAGCTGTTTTTGTCACATGCATCCCTCCGCGCTAGGTCACCGATGCATGAGAGTTGCAGTTTTACAATTGCTAAGCAATCTTGTTAATGTTCACCTCCAACTGAACATATAAACTTGATCGATCTAATACAGGTTTACTGATTGCAACATAGAGTAACAACCGTGAAAAAGTCCAAACTATGATCTTGGGAGAAATACGAACAAAAACTGGATTCCAATTAGTGGCAAGTCAACAAATTTATCTGTCAAACCATCCCGGTGTCTTCGCGGCAAGATCTGATACTGCTAGATCCAGGCCAAAATGGTGCCTTACTCAGCAATGAAGAGGAAATCCTCGGGAGATGGAGAGAGTATCTTAAAGATCTTTAAAAAACAATCACTAACACACCACCGGACACATACGAGGTACATTTGGGGGAGGAAAATACCATCACTGCAGCCGAAGTTTTCTTAAGATGTCAAACGACGTATTATGTCTCTCCAGAAACTCCAGGCAATGTACGCTGCAAATAAGCGGCAACACACTGCAGCATGTGGAGAAATTCAGGTACCTTGGGGTGGCATTCACGAGTGACGGAAGGCGGAACAACGAGATTAATACCCGGATTGGTGAAGCACACACAGTTCTGCGTGAACTTTGTCGCTCTGTGCCCACAAAACGGAGTTATCAAAAAAACGAACCGGTCAGATTTTAATCGGTCTGTGTTCCGATCCTAAACTACGGTCATGAATCCGGTAATGACCGAATGAATATTATCCCAAGTGCAAGCGGCAGAGATAAAATTTTCACGAAGAGTTCGCTGTGCGACACTGTTGATCGTGAGGTATTTCTACTCCTACTACGGTTTCTGCTTCCGAGTGAATGAAAGTAATAAAATCATATTTCTTCTAGCAACTCTCAAGTCAAAAATACATTGGTTTAACTTAAAAAGCATTGCATTGTCAAACGCTGTGCAAGCAACCTAAAAAAATCCAACAAAAATTCGTACCTGAAGACTACACTAGGCAGGTGATTTACTGAAGGCTCGCTTTTCAAAACGGACTTTGACATGAGAGGTAGAACGCGGAGAAACATTTGGAAAAAGTAGCTTGTTTTTTCGGGCAGAATAAGCAAAAAGAAGAAAAAAACGAAGTTTCAGTGGTATGATAGCAATATCATAACAAAAAACAAAAATGATTGACAGCAGAACTCCACAATAAAACATTCAGGAACAACTGCTAACCTTCAAATAAATATTACAGCGATAAGTTCTGGCACTACAGGCGCTTTGTTACAGCAGCTCTCGCTATATTTCCGAGCAACAAATTACAGTAGATCCAATGCAAGCAAAAACTAAAATGTTGAAATGCCGAACACTTTGCGAAGTTCTTCATTAGTTATCCAAAATATCACAGACCATGGCGCGATTCGTGTCCAAATAGGAATAAAACCTTTGTACAAGCTGTGCAAACCTTCTTGGTGAACAGTTTTTATCAAGCACTCAACTGACGACCTGTAACGTAAACCGCAACCATTTTTATGCCGCGCTTGATTCATGACCCTCGTTTTCACGACGTCAGCAGGTGTGCTTAACACAGCAGCCATAAACCCGCTCATGGCACTGGCACACGTATGGCAAACCCAGTTATCTTTCAACGAAGTAGATTTTAATAGTTTTTGCTTGGCGATGTCATACGTGGCAAGATTTCCAAGGTTCACTAACGCAGCTCGTTGAACACTGGGCACCCAACCAGCCCATAGCGATCTTAAGCCTCCGCATTCAAATGCTTTTCGTAGAGCGTGAGGCACACTTTTGTATCTAGGAGCAGATCCTTTGCGTATGCCATGGTATTCCATCTGCATTCTGACTTTTACCAGGTCCATAGGACTGGCAAAAAACTGACCTACAGCACCAGCCATTGCACCAGAGAGCGCAGCTTTCCACACAGGAAATGATCCATCTATACTTCTTCCAAGAAATTCACGGAATTGTTCATATGCTACAATACGAATGCTGGAATAAATAAGATGTCTGTACACAGCAGGCTGGACACCTCGCCACAGCCTGAAAACACCTTCTTGGTTTACTACACCAATAACTGTCCTAAACATACCATTCTTTGATACAACACGAGCATGGCTGTTTGAAGTGACTTCTCCCTGAATTTGCAGTCTCGTTTTCGTCAGATCTAAGGGGAAAGTTGCAGTCTCAGCAGCAGCAGATGCAGTTCCAGAGGTAACAAATTTCAGTAAAACAAGCTTAGCTTGGTCAGGCATCAATACAAGGGTTTATGTTTTCAATTTGCCTAATTGGTAATACAGCTCTTCCTAAAATTAATTTTCAAAAACAGAAGCACAAAACTGGGCAGCTCCTAGAGACACCTGGAAGAAACCAACAGTGATATTGCAAAATAACCCCACATAACAAAAACATTCTCTTTGATTATCAAGACAAAAAGCAAAATAGTACACATTTTTTCAGTTCTTATTGCTTTGCTTCCTATTCAAAAAAATATTTGATAAGGACTATTCGGTTGAAAAATAGTCAGGATCAACTATTTGCTACTCTGATTGAAAGTCTTGTAAAATTATCAGAATTGAACCGCGCACTCACCTGCTTTTAGTCATTTCTAGATTCTCTTTAGTTTTGTCAGATATGCTACATTTGTAGGAATAGACACCAAAGGTCAAAATATAAGCACCGTCATTTATGTTGCAACTATCCAAGAATTTAGGTTTAGTTTCATTATAGTCAATTTGTCCTCCATATGTAATGTCACAAGTGATCTGTGCTTATCTCCACTTGCTTGCACCAAGGTCAGTAGGACTTATTTTGTAGTGAATATTGCATTGTCACTGGCAGCCCTGCAAACAGGGTTGCAGAATCGGAGGTAAAATACCTGACTCCAAATCCGACCTTTCCAAAATATCCGACTCCAGCCTTTCCAAAATTTCCAACTCCGACTCCTTAACACAAAGAGAATGAAATTTGGTTGTTAAAATCAAGGGAAATGGTGGCGCACAGCAAGAAATCTGTTTCAACAAAAGTTTCAAAAGAAATTGAACCATTTCAACAGGAATTTCCAATTTAGTAGTGTGATGTAAAAAATGATCCAATTAGATACCCAGAGTCAGACAAAAAAAATGCGACTCTGACTCCCAGTGTTGTTAGGAACCCTCCAACTCCTTACTACTCTGCAACCCTGCCTATAAATGAATGATTCCCTTGCACCCACCCATAACACTGAGAAAAAAGCTGGACAGGCAGCACGCACAATTTTTCAAGTCTTCAACATGACATGACTTGGAATTGAACCAGGCCTATCACCTTTACTAGCATATGCTAACCTACTGTACCTCCTAGCAAATCTGTAGATCAGCATGTGTGGAAATACGAAAACTCTAAAACATTAAAAAAAATTCCAGATATCTCAGTTATACAAATTTTTATATAAATATTGGCATGCAGTAAGCAACAGGGTTGCACTAATTAAGCAGTTGGTCATGAACCTTGTTGACCATTTTGCCAATCTGTACGAGCTTTTTCAAGTCAGTTAATCAGCCTTTGGCTATTCTGTTTGGAAATAAGTCAAAACTTCCTTAAGCAACAATATGAGTCACAACATTTTTTTGCCTGTCAGCAATATTAGCAATTACAGTACTAGTTAACCTATCTAATATGTTACATGATCTCTAAGGATTTGCCTGTACTTCTACAATGCTCTGGTCTTACTTTTATTTATGAACTAATCAGATACTCCGAAAAATAAACTACTGTAATTTGATAAGAACTATGAACTCCTTTATTTGCAGGAGAAAAAGAAACCTTGTTTATGTTAAGCATTCTCAAACAATAATCTGGCACATATCTGTGATTGATAAATATACTACATTAACAATATGCATTTTATGTCACTATACAGAAGTATACTACAATTGGCTGGCAATATGACTAGGCCGATTATCAATATATTGGCATATTTCCTTGTAAGTACATTCCTTGTATGTGAGCTACAAAATATACTGAACATATACTCAATGGATTTGGGTGGACAGATGGACATACTTCATCCGAAGTTACATCACTGCAATGGCTGCCAAAATGATCGTCAGACACAATGGGAAAGGCCATAGAGATAGGATTTTGGTACATTGCTGCATGCAAAAGTGGCACATATGTATTTTCGTAGGAGTCGTTTCTGGTTATTTGTGGATTAGGTGTTTTAGTGGGTTACTACCTTCAAACAACTGAGCGCTTTTGGGCCCAAATTGTGTACTTCCTGAAAATCCTATTGCATCCATACTAGCAGCTAGCAATCAGACCGGTTACATACTCTTGAACATTAACATGACTGAGATAAAACAAGCCAAAAAATAAGATTTTTTTGATTTGAATTGGATTTTATTGATTTTAATCAGATTTTTTTATTTACTGTGTGGAGGGTGGCCACCAAACAAGTAGTAATTTTTAATATTAATTAAAGACTTGGTTTTAATATAAGTTTTTGTGCTGTGTTTCGTCTAGTACAGCAATAGTTGCTATGATTGATAAAACTTCAGTTGCTTGTATATCTTGTGTTGTCACAAGAAGTCTCTGCCTTCTTTAATATTAAGTGAAACCGATTAAAATGCTATTTAAATGTGCCATAAAAATCACACAAAGCTTTGGAACTGCATATGATTTTTTACTTGTTTTTATCACTTAAATGAAATTATTTAAATCAATCAACCCTGACCAGAAGTAGCTGAACTTTCATTCAAACTTTTTTGCGCTTATGCAAAATCCCTTGATGCAAAAAAGTTCATAACACCAAACAGGGTTGATTGATTTAAATCAAGCAATAAAAATAATGATTTAAATAAAACATCAAAAAAATCCTGTCGTTTTGGAGCCTTGTGTGACGTCTATGACACATTTAATTAGCATTCTAATAGGTTTTCACATAGCCTATGCAGCAGGAGTTCTTAACCTTTCTCTGAACATGTACCCGTTTAGCATTTTGATAGATGAGCGTGTACCTCTAAAATTTCCCATGACAAAAATCCTGAGTAAAATACTAAAATTCTAAAGAATTTTTAATAGAACTTTTAGAATCTTGAAACTATGAAGGTATACTCCATTTTCATGTCTCAAATTTAATTTGTTGCAAATGTACAATAAATGTACCCTGCAGATCGGCAAATGCACCCCAGATTGGGAACCTCTGCTATACAGTATTAGTGTAGAAGATCAAAAGTTCCAATGACGACACAAGTTGAAACCAATTGAAACTGTGAGGTCACATGGAACAGGACTTTTCGGTCTGGTGACATTTCGGTCATGACATTTCTATACATAAACAACTTTACATTCCTTTAATTAAATGATTACAGGCAGGTGAAATGTCACTCTAGCTGATGTTATACCAACTCCCTTTGAGGAGTCATGATTGCGATTAAATTTGAATTGCAATTGTGACATTGAAGAAATTGTATTTAATTGCAAAATGTCGATATTGATTTAATTTGCTTGCTGATGATAATGTAAATCATATGTTGATGTTCATTAACTGTTGGATCTTGGATCATGTTTGTAGTGTTTTTAAATAAAACTTCTCGTTGATTTAAGTATGTTTGCATTAAAATGTGAACATGTAAGATTTCTGCAAGATTTCACAGAACAACATGTCCCCAGACCAAAAGGGCCCAGACTGAAATGTCCCCAGACCGAAACGGCTCTAACCGAATCGGCCAGACTGAAATATTGTGTACCCGAGGTCACAGATTCTATGTCATTCAATTGCAAAATTGACATGTGGACTAAAATCACTAACCCTTGCAAATTCAAAAGTCACACTGTTAGAATGCCATAAGTTTGAGAGTGTAGATTGGCATAAAGTGAAAATTGCATTTAAGTTCCATAAAATATGAAGGCTGTTGACTGTAAACATAGTTATAGAACATATTTTTTATTCATGAAGCAGATATACAATTATTATAGGTCTTTAACATTTTATGCATGTGTGCCATAAGTGTCAATGAAATTACTAAACTGGCAGTTTCAGTATTGGCATTTAAACAAATATTTCAGTTTGTTCAGCGGTATTGGTGTTATGAACTTATTTGCATCAAGGGATTTTGCATAAGTGCAAAAAAGTTTGAATGAAAGTTCAGCTACTTCTGGTCAAGGTTGATTGATTAAATCATTTCATTTAAATCAGTGATAAAAACAAGCAAAAAATCATATGCAGTTCTAAAGCTTTGTGTGATTTTTATGGCACATTTAAATAGCATTTTAATCGGTTTCACTTATTATTAAAGAAGGCAGAGACTTCTTGTGACAACACAAGATATAAAAGCAAATAAAGTTTTATCAATCATACCAACTGTTGTTGTACTAAAAGAAACACAGCACAAAAACTTATATTAAAACCAAGTCTTTAATTAATATTAAAAATTACTACTTGTTTAGTGGCCACCCTCCACACAGTAAATAAAAAAATCAAAAAAATCTGATTAAAATCAATAAAATCCAATTTAAATAAAAAAATCTGATTTTTTTAATTTAAAAAAAAATCATGATTTTTATCAACGCTGATTGTGAAGGAATCTTTTCTGGAGACAACAGATAGCCTTTATGTAGACTTCAACAATAAAAAATAGATCATGAAGGTCATTAACAGTTCTGGCCGATGTATATATACATAAGGAAAAAACCTACCACGGTTACCAGGCAACATATATACATGTTCTTAACAAAAATCCTGGTTTTATGGCCCTGGAAACCAAACCAACGAGCCACTTTTGGGGAAACGAGGCTATCATCCAAGTCTTTGGAGCCAATGATCACTTTCACGCTTATCTCAAGCTCAAATTATGGCTCAGAAACCAAACATTGGACATAAATTCAAATCCCACAAAATATAACCTTGGTCATTTTGGCTAAAAGCCATAACTTGCCGGCCAATTGAGCTAGAGAGCTGTTCAAACCCTCTAAAGATGGGAAAAGTCTTGTAGGTCAGAACTAAAAAAAAATTTAGTTTTGGGTTTGGGGTTTTTGGTTGTTGGCATCATGATTAGGGTAGATTTTGTGTTTTTTATGACATCATCGGTTGATCCAATGAGCTGATTTTGCAGCTCAAATTTGTTAGATTCTAGGCTATAATACCAGTATTTAGAGCCCTTGATCGAATTTCTAATGTTTCTGGGGCTAAGGTTATGGCCAAAAATCCCAAATATTTCAGGAATTCCCTAGGGGATTAGCAAGGATTTCCCTAATCAATTTGCCATATTTTGGCCATAATTTTGGAATAAGAAATGGTAGAAAGTCCATGAGACCCTCTAAAGACTCCTATAATAGTCTACTTTCCGAAAAAATCACCGGTCAAAAAATGGCTTTTTAGGCGTTGGAGTCTTGGGCTCAATGACATTATCCTAATGTAAACAAAATATGCATTAACATACTCCCATCATGTAAACAGCAAAAAAACATCCAAATCTAGATTAATGTTTTTCATTGCAAATCACAAGACTTTCCCCATCTTTGGCATTTGTGGAGGTAGAATTTTTTACCAATTTTTGTGTTTTGAGCCGTAATTTTGGCTCCAGATAGGCTAGCAAGCTAATCTAGTGCTCTGAAGACTCGGATGATAGCCTAGATTAAAAAAAAACTTGATCCAAAAAATTGCTTGTTGGGTTGGTGCCCAGGTAACCTTGGCCAAAAAAACAAAAATATGCACCCATTATGACATCAACCAAAGAAAACCCCAAACCCAAAATGAAAAAAAAAATTATGTCTAAACTATAAGACTTGCTGAATCCATAAAGGGTTTGAACAGTTGTCTAGCGCAATCAGCTGGCAAGTAATAGTGTTGCAAAGCTCTGCCAAAACAGTGGCTCTTGCGGTCATTAAAGGTAAACCACCCGGCAACAGTGGATATCGCTGTGGGGAATTCATCTGGTATTGAAAGTGTCAAAAGAAGTGCACAGTGCAACTATCCCACAATACTTCTACAACGCAATGTGAGGGAATGGCTGTGAATGTAGAAGAGCAACTGAGGAAGGATATGCATGTGAGTACCTTTCCCTCTAATTTGACGAGTTGACTGATGTGGTGGATGTGGCTCAACTGAATGTTTCATTAGGATGGGTTTTGAGGACATGAGTGCCAAGCAGAGGTACTCACCATCTTTCCATTGAAATGACTATGACACACCAAAGGTTAGGATATCTTCATTGCTTTCATGGGATTTGTTAACAAGACAAGACTATCACTCTTCCATTGATGTTGGTGACATTGCTGGCAAGTCATATCACTTTTCAACTTGGAAAGTGCCACTCTTGAGGATGAACTTAGGACATTGCAAAAATACATTTGAGATCAAAAACCAATTAACATCCTCGCCTCAACCTGGAGAGTGTGTACTCCCGTGTAGTGCTCTGGAAACTAGTAGTATCCCAATCTCAGATGCGCCTTGAACCTGCCAATCAATTTATTTGTGTGAGTCTACTTTCTCGCAAATGAAAATGAGCAAGACCAAGTACAGATCAACAGTGACTGATAACCACTTTGTAGCTTGCCTATTGGGGCACAAATTCTATTGCAGATTGCCTATGCCATACAACCAGCTGCTGCACTTCTGATTAAGAGACGCTAGCCTCTTCCTCCCATTGCCAGGTTTCCCAGTAAGGTAGGAAGTAATTCCATTTTTTCAAACTCAGAGATCCACCTGTTTTGTATCTGGTATTTCTTTCTGTTTGGTTTATATCAAGTCATTGCTTGTCAGACAGATCGCTGTGTGTGTGCACACGTTTGAGAGAGGAAGGGTTTGTGATTGACATGTGAGGTCGAGTGTTTGTATGACAGTAAGAAATACTTTTGTGAAAAGTTACTGCAGGCTGGAAATGATGTGTGCGGGTTTGCGATGTTGAAACTGGACTGGTTTTTCTTGGGAGAATGGTTGCTTAAAAAGTAGATCTTGGGACAAAAAAGGTTAGGCACCACTGCTTTAGGGTTTAGAGGTTAGCTTTAGGGGTTAGGTTTAGTGGTTAGGTTTATGGGACTGGTTTTTCTTTCCTTTTTCCAAAAGTTTCCAAACTTTTGTGTTCAGATTTAAGTTTTAGGGAGGTTAGCTTTAGTACATTTCTACCAAGTATAATGCGCTCTACTGCATACTCATTGTGCATTACTGTTACATTATAGGTGGCAGACGAATAACTTTTCAAATATTAAGGTCCACAGGTGGACCTGTAGCCACTGCCTAACCTTAAACACTAAAACTAAATCCTAACCCTAAATGGTAACCCCAAAGCTAAATCCTGAAACTGTGTCTGCTTTTCGAAAGTTTCAAAAAAGTAAACAGCTATGGAACCACCTCACATGATGCGGTTTGAATATAATGCTGAGTTTGTCATTCAAGCAGTACCGTTGTGGCAGCATAGAGGTAGCTTTATGTCTGCTATGCCAATGTTTTTTGGTTCGGCTCTGACCTTGGTGACTTTGGTTTTAGTAATAATGCTTGCACATTTTAATTCAAGGGCCGATTTTATTTACTTTTCAAGTTTGGAAAGTTTAAGTTTCGGGGTTAGGGTTGACATTAGGGTTATGCTTTCAGGTTTATGAATTACCTTTTACGTTTAATAGTACATTTCTACCAAGCCTACTGAACTCTTGTCATACATTACTGTCACGTTACAGGCGGTGGTCGAATAAGGTTTCAAATACGAAGATCCATAGGCAGTTTTGTAGACACTGCCTTTAAACAATGTACTGCAATAGCGGTTCCAGAACCTTCAATGTACAATCTTGCGTGAAAACATCAACACTGTCTTGTGCACTATCAAAAAAACAATACAAGCAAGGTGTGACTCGAACCGTCAAACCCTTAACCTTACATAGGAGCCTTAGTCACTTTCCACTCGACCATGACATTGCAGTGTTGTGAATAAGGATGTGCATTATGGAACATTTAGAGTTCTGGAATATTCTAGAATCATTATTTCAAATCCTATTCATGAATAACTGTTAGGAGCAAAATGAGCTGATCATGCAAAGGTTTAGAATGCCGATCAGCGAGCACACGACCTGTTAATTAGCTCATTACATCACTACGCAGTGCCGTGAGCTTGTTGAGTGTTTTTTTCTCTTACTCAGGAGCGCAATAAGCGCCATTGCAAAATTTAATTTAATTATTTGTTAACTTTACAATTTTTCAATTTTATTTAATCAATTTACATTGCATCTAAATACACAAAAAAACTCTGATTTTTTTATTCGAATACTGCAGGATTTGAATCCATAGGATTCCATATTCCTCATATGCATCCCTAGTTGTGAACTTTTTGAAATAAATCTTGTATCTGCCACAAAACTCTATACAAGATTCATGGCTTTTTAATCTTTTGTAGGTGAAAACTAGATACGGTTGTTTAGACACTACCTTCCCTGAATGGCATAAGTGTGAAGTTCATCAACCAAGAATAACATCCCTGTATGTTACTTCATGCGTTAATTAAGGATGACAACTAAAGATAGACCAATACATTGGCCAATATTTGGGTTTTACCGATATATCAGTATTCGCCTAAACAGTCAATTTTATTGGCCTCAGTAGGTGCTGATAAAATGCTATTTATATTCCACACGCATGCAGACTACTTATGCAGGAAAGCACAACAAATCAAGTCAAGACAGTTATCTTGCAGCAATGCTGGCAGGTGCATTTTCATAAACAAGCAAACAAGGTGAACCATGTAGCTCATGTCGGCCATCGCAGCCAAAGCAAAAACATCATCAATCAGATTCATTGAAAATCAAAGCAAAATATTGAAATTGCTGCAAATTGAAAGATTTTAGCTCATAAATCCTGATTTTAAAAGTTTTTTTTAAATAAGGTGAGACGTAGAATGCATAATATTTTTGACAATGAAGCAGAAAACAAGATTAAAAAATTTTGGAAATATCGGTTATCAGTACTAGCTAATCAGTCCATGAATGGCCAATATATCAGTATCGGCCCCAAAAAAGTCATATCGATTGATCCCTAATGACAACAACATGTAGAGGCAAGTAAAAATCACTGCAATATACCAAACGAGTTCAAAAGCACCACTGCTCATTGCTAATGCCTACAATTGAAAACACTCTTATTTCAAGTATTGCATGCCAAAGTACACCAATCACTTATGGTGCAGCTGCAGGAACACTGCTTTGTTCTAAACACCTCCATGCTGCCTACAACAAATACATACTGTATCAATTTGTGCTTTTACATCCGCAGGAACATAAACGCTTACTCACATTATACCTATTTCATTTCCTTTGTCAAATCATTTGATGCCTTGATTAAAAAATAATTTGTTTTGTATCTCTTTGTTAAACAATGCACATCTTCATCCAACTTTTTTACCCACTTGGCACTTACCCTTGTCCAATGCACCATACCACGGGTTCCCAACCTTTTTGACACGGGTTCGTCGTCACCGCTGCCAAATAACAGATATACCAAACAGCAGGGGTGCCAGAGAGCAGAAGATGGGAAAAAATAGTAGTTCAAGCCAGAGGTGGTCGGAGTCACTTTTTCAGACATCGATTCCGCTCCTGTTTCAAAATTTTTGAATCCTTCAATTTGAGAATCCGACTCCAGTTCAGACTCCGGCTACAATCATCATTCCAACCGTAATTTACCCATGTTCTCACCTGAGAAATGACCACACAGACTCCTGCCAATGCCGAAATTGAAAAGTGACTCCGGATCCGGGTCCGGGTCCGGTTTTTCACAAATTTTTGACTCCGGATCCGGGTCAGAACAAAAACCGCAGAATCCTGCGGGAGTCGACTCCGGTAGTCCGGATCCGGTCCCAAATCTGGTTCAAGCATGCAACGTAAATATTGAGGACGAATGGACACGGCGCACAGCACTAAGCACAATATCCAAAACAAAGATAAAAAGTGAAACATTTACGTGGTATTGCAGCACACATACAAAGTGCGAAATAAATGATGCAGATCAACACAAGCGCAAAATAGAAGAGGTATTTTACAAGTCAGCACATGGAAAGTGACAAATAAAAGAGGTATTGCAAAACAAGCGCCAAACATAGGACGTTTTTCATAGCACCACATCACAAGTGGCAAACGAAAGAAGTGATTGAACACAAAGCACCAAATATAAAAGGCGTTTCGCAATGCAGCTCATCAGCGGTACGGAATGAAAGACGTAGTTCAAAACAAATAAGCGCCAAATATAAGAGTTTTTTGCAATGCCGCACATCGGTAGTGCCAAACAAAAGTGGCAGTTCACCACAAGCGCCAAATATAAGAGGTCTTTTGCAATGCAGTACATCGGCAATGCTGAATCAAAGAATAAGTTCAACAAGAGCGACAAATATAATTGATTTTCAACATTCAGCACATCGGCAGTGCGGAATGAAAGACAAAGTTGAACACAAGCGCCAAATATTAGAGGTGTTTTGCAATGCAGCACATTAGAAAAGCCAAATGAGAGACGAAGTTCAATACAAGCGCCAAAAATAAGAGGTTTTATGCAATTCAGCACATTCACATTGTCAATTCAAAACGTAGTTCAACACAAGCGCCAAATATAGGAAGTGTTTTGCAAAGCAGCACACCGAAAATGCTAAATGAAAAACGTAGTCAACACAAGCGCCAAATATAAGAGGTATTTTGCAATGCAGCACATCCACTATGTCAATTAATGTCGTAGTTCAACACAAGCGCCAAATATAAGAGGTGTTTTGCAGCACAGCACACTAGCAGTGCCAAATGAGAGAAGTAGTTCAAGACAAGCGCCAAATATAAGAGGTGTTTTACAATGCAGCACATTCACATTGTCAATCAAAGACGTATTTCAACACAAGGGCCAAATATAAGAGGTATTTTACAATGCAGCACATCCACATTGTCAATTAATGTTTGTAGTTCAACACTAGTTCCAAATGTAAGAGGTGTTTTGCCACACAGCACATCTGCAGTGCCAAATGATGAAGTAGTTCTAGACAAGCGCCAAATATAAGAGGTGTTTCACAATGCAGCACATTCACATTGTCAATCAAAGACGTAGTTCAACACAAACGCCAAATACATGAGGCGTTTTGCAATGCAGCACATCCAGTGGCGATTCTAAGGGTGGGTGGGTGGGCCATTCCCCCATAGATTTTTCAAGGCCTCCCGTTTGGCTCCTCCTGTTTTGTCCTAATTTCCCGTTTAAGTTCGTTTAGTTGACATATTCAGGGTTGCCAAATGCGTTTTGTAAAGATACCGGCCATTTCGTCATTAGCGCCAGATATTAGCTGTGTCGCAATTCGTAAGCGGCACAGGGAAAACAGACACAATCCGTATTGTTAAGCCGTAATTAATAATTTTTCCGTTTTTTGGATGATTGGTTACATTTCGGTGTGTGTGTGACGTGACAATCGCACCAAGGATTGCGTCAGCAGTAGCAAATAAACTTCGCTGAAGAAACTGTCCTCACAAGATTCTCTAAAAGAGTCCTTATGATTTGAGAAATTCTGCGTTAGTTCTTTTGGAAGTTACGGCAAATTATTTTATTTTCACACAACCGGCTTCAGACATTGATTTTCAAAACACCGGCCTTTGCTAAATTAGCAGTAAGATACCGGCAAGGCCGTTGAAATACCGGCCATCTGACAACCCTGGACAAACGCAGTGGATAACTTTCGGCCAGCAATATTTTAAACGATAATTTAGAATCCCTCTCTATCCTGCATTCAATATTTCCCAAATACATGATAAGCAGTGTTGTTATTTTTGACGGTCGGGTAGCTAGAGTTGTTTATGACGACACACACCAGTACTGTAGTAGATGCTCGCATCCTGCGTGAAATTTAGTCAGACCGCGATCGTGGTGTGGAAAAATTCATTTCGAAACTAAGAAGCACGCGCAGAAATGGGAAGATTGATCTTTCGTGCATTTCAGTGTGAGATGGAACGGATTATATAACTGTCAGCAGATTGTTGCTTGTCCCAGCAGTAAATGTTTGTGAAAGCATTAAGAATTGGTTTCAGTTAGTTTATCAGAATTTATCCTGGCTGCAGTATTGCGTTCTGTTGCCTTGTGTATTACTTCGAAACATCGTACGTGAGTGGTTCGTAACTACTGCAACTCTACCCACACATGTCCTGCAACCTCAGAATTTTGTACGGATTTTCTGTAATGATCCGTAAGCAATTTTTCGCGTATTTCAGCTCTTTTCCCAGGAGGTCAAATATTTCTATCAGAAAAAGACTTGAAAAAATTCGCAAATCATAAACATTTAGTGAAAATGATTTAAAATATGAAATAACTTTGGCAAAGAATTTGCTTCGGAAGGCGTCGAAGCTGCCTATATCGCTAGAACAATTTATATCTTTTATAGCTACTTAAAAAGCTGCGTTTGGTTGTTACTGGTGGCTGTAACTGTTCCCATCACCAGCGTTTCATGCAAGAGAAGTTTTTCAAAAATGAAATTACTGAAAAAATTTCCCAGAAATTCCATTACCAGTAGAAGTTAATCTCAGCGGCGTATCTAGGGTATGGCAGGCATGGCACATGCCATGGGCGCCACTTTGACGGGGGGCGCAAAAACTGCTTGGAAAAATTAAAATCTTTATTTACAGTTTCTTGAACCTCTGTTTTGCACCCCATGCATTCATAAACTACAAAGCTGCATCAACGCCGCGTTCTCACCTAAAGCATTACGTCGGGCGTGTTGCGCTAGCACCACTGAGCATTATGACAAAATTGCGACATTGTGACGTAACACGAGGGTCAGACATTGCGACAGAACAAGAACGCTCGCTTGGCATGTCCAGTGTCCACGATGCCTCGTCCTTCTCACGCTATAAGAAAGGATAAGTTAGTCCGTACTGCTGCATTTCAGGCAAGTAGATATTAGTCAGAGTCTGGTTGAGATGAGTTTAAGTCCGTGGCTGTGAGAATCTGACTGTTATGCACATAATTGCTGTTGAGCAAGGGCGTACGC
>Ga0210059_1007233_pt1 | contig 17682 bp, 12 predicted proteins | sample Ectturendosymbi2_FD_188042 | JGI IMG/M metagenome (GOLD analysis project Ga0210059, IMG submission 188042) | Ecteinascidia turbinata endosymbiont from Florida, USA - Sample 2 (SPAdes) (version 2) | ecosystem: Host-associated > Tunicates > Ascidians > Unclassified | place: Key West, Florida... | reverse complement strand
ACGCTATAGAACATCTTGAACGAAGCGGTAAAATTGGGCTTTCTGCCACCGCACAAGTTGCTTGGGAAGAAAACATCATCCATGTCTCCCACGAGCTTCCTGCACTCGTCCCAGAAATAAAAAGTGTCACTCTTGCAAATCTTCATCCATTCGGGCATCATGAGCCTGCTCCACGCACCATGAACAGGGTCATCCGACAGCAGCATAAGAAGCGTAGCAAACATGTTACGGATGAGCGAGTCGCCGATGAAGTATATCTCATTGAATGGCGATTTTTCTATGACGTCACAAGCCGATGTGCCGGTGTGATTGGTCCACGAGCACCTGGGATCGTTCGTTACCCATCGCGATGCTTCGGCGTGCTTGTAGAGAAGCATGTTCACGCAGCTGTAAAAAACACGGCGATCTCACAGAGGCACGCAGAAGAAAAATTGCGAACAATCAAGCCAAGTTGAAGCTATTGTTACGTGAAGAGAAATATAACTACATGATTGCTATTTTGAGAAGACGAACTCATCCTTGTCTGTGTTGAACGATTTTCAAGCTTGGATATTGCGCATACATGTACAGTATTTCAAACCAGGCAATAACTGAGCTATCTGATCTTCTGCTTTGATTTGTTTGTTGATCAACGCTCTGTCGCAAACGGCAGAAATTGGGCTTAGTTCACCGGTAGAAACACAAAAGGAAACATTTGTCGCTTTTTGGCGATTGTGGTCTCGTTGGTGGCTGTTTTAATTCTCTTTCCGATGTCGAAGCACTGTCTTGATTTTTGGTAAATTTCTGTTTAGTTGTCTTTGTAATATCATCATTCAAACTGTATGCTGCAAAATATTTTGGAAATTCAACAAAATGTCCTAATTGTTCACAAGATGCAATTATTGAAAGCTCGTACAGATCATTACGGGAATTTCAAGGTCATTTCTTCCGATTTCACAGCTTTTACAATTGTATTTTTAAGACAGGTCATCACTTTCAATTGTTCGCAAAAATATTGAAAACACGTTTCCACATTTAACTGAAATCAATAATAGTAAATATTCTTAGATATGAAATTTATTTCCAAGACAAACATGTAGCAAAATTCGGCAAGAATAAACAGAATTTCGGAAAACTTCCTTCGGGTGATATTTGAAAAATAGTCGAGGTTTTTTTTTTGCTCTTTACTTTTCTTTCAAAGAAAAAACACAATTTGCTTTTACTACTAGAGATTGAACGACAAACTGCACCAACATCTGCTAACTGCAGCAACATCAACATCTTGATTGGCGCCAAAAACGTGAAGGTCATTGCAGATACATATAAAATGAAGAAGAGTCTGCTAAACTTCCCATTGAATTTATTTGTTCCAGTTTTTTTTAAGGGAAATGTTACGTACACGATATGGACGTGTAGGGACCCGATTCCTCTGATTCTAGGGACCCGATTTTCTCTGATTCTTGAGACCCATTGATTATTTTCTCTGATTCTAGGGACCCAATTTTCAATTCTAGGGACCCGAATCGGGTCCCTAAAACACCTTAAGAAAAATCATGCGCTAGCTACTGAGATATTTCTGCTCAATTTGATTGTTTTTCACCTCTTGCGTTTGAGATTCATTTTCGGCAAATGTTCAGTCATCATCGCTATTAACTTGACAAACCACATATGACCCATGGCCCCGGTTCACCCATAATTAACGTAGAACAAAGCAGGAATGAACACGCAAGGATAACAGCACTGGTACAGGATTAGATAAAGATTCGTGCATGTTGACACTCTTAAGCAATGTCGTGGCAACTCGGCGCCAAAGGTTTAAGCAAACTTTAACTTTTCCATGTAGAATTTCGAGCATATCAAAAGCGGTGGGAATGCTGATTGAAACCGTATTTTTTCTGCTTAACACCTGCGCTGTGAAAACAGAATGCAGCCACTTTTCCAAATAGGGAATAGGCGGAAGCAGGCCCGTAACCAGCTTGGGACACCAGGAGGGGCGAAGAGTTTTCCGAGAGGGGCCAATATTTTTTGAACTATGTCCAATATTTTTAAACTATGCCCAACAGATTTCTCCAGGGGGGGCGAATATTTTTTAAGGGGGGCTTCGCCCCCTCTGGTTACGGGCCTGGGCGGAAGTAAGGTATATTTATGTAAGCGTTGTTTATCTGAAAAAAACTTAAGAGCAGCTTTGCATAAGGCACACCATATGCTACTTGCTCACAACAACAAGCAAACGAACTACACAAATGTAGACTCACTTTTTGCACTGACAGACGGATGTTTTTGCAGGAACACATTTTCCGTTCCACATGTCGTTGCAACAAGGTTTGCCGTCGTTCGTGTTGCACCAGGATCCAACCCTAGGCCATGAACTGCCTGACGGTCGAGGAAGTAAGCTGAAAACAAAAAGAACTCAGTAGTTCGCAAAGGAATATATCGCGCAACTTCTTTGCTCTTTTATAAACTTCAAGCTTTGCAACAAAGTTTGAATTTTGATACGGTGGTCTCTGGCAACTTTGGTAACGAAGTTATATAAATGCAGCTATGTCCAACCGAAATATCATACTGAGCCAAAAACTTTGTTACAACCTTGACCACGGCCGCACATTAAATGACTTACTTTGATCTTAGCAAACTAAATTCAGTTAAACTAATGCACTTAAAGCGTTCGATCCCAACTTCAGTGGTAACGACTGTAAGGCACCTTTAACCACTTCGTAAATGTAATTTCATGGGCAATGTTAGTGCGAATGAACAAGGGTAGAAATCATAAAACTTGTAAAAATTTTTGAACCAAGTTGTCAGTGCACATATAAATCTCCCAACACGCAGTAAAGAAGTGGCAAAATGGTACTGAGGGCTACCTGCATGAAAAATGTTAAATTTAAGTTTGTCAAAATAAGGACATCTTTTTAGAATGTAGGCTACTAATACCACGGCGAAAACCTACACTGGGCAACACAAAACCGACTGGGTCGCATGCGGTCGGCGAGCCGCTGCTTGGACATAGCTGTATTCATGGATTCTTCGTTTGCGAGAAAATAGGAAAAGTAAATACAGTTTAAAATAAAAATAGAATGGAAAACATTTTAAATTCGATTTATAGCACTGGTAGTCAATTTCGTATGTCAACTCATTACGGTATCAGTGTTCTTCTTGCTACACGTGAAAATATACAAAGGATTGAAAGATAGAACGCAAGATAAACGTCGAATGTCTTTAAAAGTTTTGAAGGAACTTAGGAAATTCATCAAATGAATATACGTTTATACAGTTTTTCTGAAGGTATTTTAGGGACCCGATTCGGGTCCCTACAATTGTAAATCGGGTCCCTAAAATCATAGAAAATTATCATCGGATCCCTAGAACCAGAGAAAATCGGGTCCCTAGAATCAGAGAAATCGGGTCCCTAAAGATCCATATCGGGTACCCAACATTTTCCTTAAAAAACCCTGCGTCTATATATCTTTCTAAAGATGAACTTTGTTTTCTCGAAGCAAAACACTACTGTTGCAACCTCTCGGTTGGCGTTGCGTTAAATGTGTGATTCACCACGAACGGGATGTACGCGAAGAACAACACCGATATACACGTGGCGCGAACAAGCAATAATAGAGATATCCCGATGGAGTGATCTTGATGAGTAACCTATTACAATGCTTGTGAAGCAAGCATCTAATAATGCTCGTGAAGTTAGTGAACAGATGACGGTACTTGCTAATGGTGACGACAAGAGTGATCTCGTCGGGTGATCTCTATTGTTGCTTGCTGCCGCACTGTGAAGCTTTGCGCACTTGCCGCTCGGGCTTTCCGATCGCAGCACTACGAAAGAAATAATAAATCCCAACGAAAAACTTCACATTTTATTGTCTTCTCTAAAAAGGATGAAACAGAGCAAGCGAACCGTAAATATAAGAAAATGCGCATGAAAAGACGGTCAGAAGCAGCACAGCAAAAATCACAAAAGCTTATTTTCATTCACCAGCAAATGCATCTGGGGCGACATCCACCAAATGCGAACTATCACTCACTTCTGATAACCACACTTTCCATCATTTCGCCATAACTTTTCCAGTATCCCGCGCTTTTGCCAGTAACGTAACAACAGGTCGTCATAATAGGCTGTTTGTCCGGGTGCTGTCACCACCCACCGACCGTTGGTCAAGTTGCCTAAAATATTATCACATAGTGATGAAGGACGTCCGTGAACGTGCTTGAGGTTTGTTGAAAAAGACGCATTTGTTTCGTGGGTCTCGCGGCAAACAATCACATGAGGCACATCAAGGTCAAGCATCATCCAATACATGTACGTTGAGATTGCGGCAAGGCTAATAAACAGAAACAATTTCCTCTTCCGAGAACGCATGACGTATGTGGAAGATTTATTTAGCTTTAACATATTCAGAAACATAGTGCCAACTGTAAGCAAAAGAAATAAGCAGTTCTGCTCAGTGGCGTGGGCATGCTGACAATTAGTCGTCCGGCTTAACGCAATTACCACAACATACTAAAACAAAACCCTTCACCAGAGATGATCACTATCCGGTTTACCGGTTGGATATCCGGCAGGATAGTGAGCTTGCAACCGGATACGGATCTCCAAAAACTACTTTCATACGGGAACCGGATACGGATCCGGATATCCGAAACGCTTTTGTCGATATTTCGAGGATTCAGATTTTTGGAAAAAGTTGCACATTGCGCAATCATTGATTTATTTTAGTATCATCAGAAACACCTTGCCTTCTGTGCCACGACTTCAAGTATGTCTATCGTGTAGTCCCATCCCCCTCTGCTAATTAGACACACCAAATTTGTTAGCTGAGCATGAATCTTTACCTGGTGTGGCTAGAGAGGGCTTTTTCAGGGTACATTAAGAACATTTTTTGCTGCGCAGGGTTGCCAATTTGGATTTTTTGAAGCCAGATTTTGAAATTCTGGCTTTTTTGAACACCTTTGGTCTTTTTTGGAAATAAAAAAAGCCAGACTAAATGTGGTTTCTTCTGGCTTTTTTCAGTGAGAAAGGCTTGGCTCTGGAAAAACATGGTCTGAGCTGCACATTCATTACAAATCTCTTTTGAAAAGAGTCTATAACCATGCAGGTTGCACAAAATATTGAAATTATGTTACTGTTGTTCCGAAATTGATCGATGTTATTGATAAGAAACAAACGTACCACAATGTAATTACGAGGAAAAAAATATATCTTAAGAGTGGAACTGTATTACATCAATGTTTCTGACGAGTTTTAATGTCTGTTTTGTGTTTGGTTATGCATATTTTATGTTTATTTGCCTTAAAACCGCTATCTGATTTTTTCTGGCTTTTTTTGGGACAAGGTCCGGATTTTTTGATGAATACAGCTTGGCAACCCTGTTGTAGCAACAATCACAAGTGTTGCTGTATACTTGGACTAAGGTTAGCTAGCGCAGGCCTGCTGTGATCTGTAGTCTAAACTAGCTAGATCACTCTTGATCTTTTAATGTGGTCTGCAGTCTACACCAGTCCTTGCAGTCTTCACCCCTATTCTACGTGAAACTGCATTGACTGGTTGTTGGATGATACCAGGCCAGTTAACTTTTTTATTTCTTTAAACATGATATGCAAAATTGTTGTTTTGTGACACTGACTTATCAGACTCAATTTTTAACTTTTCCAGTATCCCGCGCTTTTGCCAGTAACGTAACAACAGGTCGTCATAATACGCTGTTTGTCCGGGTGCTGTCACCACCCACCGACCGTTGGTCAAATTGCCTAAAATATTATCACATGGTGATGAAGGATGTTGGTGAACATGCTTGAGGTTTGTTGAAAAAGACGCATTTGTTTCGTGGGTCTCGTGACAAACAATCACATGATGCTCATCAAGGTCAAGGATCTTCCAATACATGTAGGTTGGGACTGCAGCTAGACTAATAAACAGAAACAAATGTTTAATCCCAAAACGCGTGACACATGTGGAAGATTTGTTTAGCTTTAACATTTTCTGAAACAAAGTACAAACTGCAAACAAAAGAAGTAAGGAGTTGGTGCGTAATACCGTCCCCATGCGGATGCAGCGAGAAACGAATGAACAGTGAACACTCTCCGCAGTTGTCAGTTTCCATGAAAGAAACATGTTCTACGCTCCGTGGAACGTTTCCGTTTGTTTCCAAAAACATTGTTTGGTTATCGGAATATGCTAGTGCTGTTATTCATTAGCTTCGTATTGATCTGTTCATAAATTCTTCAGGACTTTGACTCATGTGAAAAGATGTTGCGGATTTGTGCTGCGTTTTGAGTTTTGTACAGACTCTGCACTCTGAAGTCAGGTATAATAAAGCGACAGAGAGGGAGAGACAGAAAAAGTGATAATGACACAGGGAGAACGCAATAAAACAAGAGAGAAAGATAAGAAGCTGTTTCAATTCTGATATAAAGATCTCAGGAACCGCCCAACTCTGCAAATCTGCAGCCAAAATGTGATGCAGTATTGGACATTGATCTTGATGATTGTCGATACTTGCCATACGCACGTTGTTAAAAGCATTTTTGCTTTTTTTTAGCATGAAAACATGGCATGCTTCCACTGGCACGACAACTGAAACTCATCGATGTTTTCGAAGCAGTTGGCAGTTGTCACAACATCTCCCCGCAGTGATGGAAACACGAGCAAAAACATTTCGATGAAATTAGAATTGAAACTTTCAAATCGCTAGAGAGACTGCTACTAATTTCGTTTTGCTTTTGCCTTGTATCGAGCATTCACCGAAACATTTCCTTATTTTGGGGCCTTTGCCTGCTCTATGATCGGAAATCTTATCGCAAAATCTTTGTAATGGTCGTGCCTCATCAGCACCACGTTGGGAAAAGCATTACAAAACCTTCTTAAAATATCAGCTCAAGGGTGAAGGGAGTTATCCTGTAACAAGTAAGTTAGGGAATAACGCCGTTAAGTTGGCTCAGTTCAACAGAACTGTTTGCTTTATAATTTGTAAACAAGATGTCAACACACTCAACCTTGTATTCCTCACGGCCTCAAGGTGTGAATCGATTGGTTTTCTTTTTCTATGTGTGTACCGACTTTAAATCGTCATGTTGTCATATTCTTAGGCACACGAAATGTGGAAGTGCTGAATAGCCTTATAACGATAATCACGGCAAAAGAAAACGACATGAATGACATCACGATTTAGCGCCGCTGCACACGGCGCTTCCAGCGATATACATTAAGGCAGTTCTATAAAGACACAAGACACATTGTTGAGTCTAAACTGCAATGTTGCGTTCGTCTTTTCTTGTTCGCCACAAACTTCTCGGAAAGCCTTAACGTCGTTCTGAATGACATGATAAGCGATGAGGTTATTGCACTTTCTATATGCAACCGGCATTATGATGAGGTTTACGGCTGGTTACACAGATATCTATCGAATGGTGCTGCAAAATTGCTTTGAAGCAACGTTTCGGTCTCATAACTTGTTTATTCATTTCTTATTTGCCTCAACTTTCGTGTATAACAATTCATCCCTCGAAGAAACGTCTGACACAGCCTGAGTAAAACATGGAATACCCCATCTTGTGTTGAGTATCTGATGTTTCTCTTCCCTTGTCCTGACTTACACAGCTTACCTACTTTCAGTCTTTGCTGCGTACGCTCGGCAACGCAGAACTACGCACATATCCATTATTGCTTGTCTGCCTACGTGTATTTAAAATTGTTCCCAAAGCGCCAACGGAACGATTCATAGATCTGACCCTGCTTCAACGTCGTTCAAAAACAACATAAAACAAGTAACCAAAACGCCAAATACGTGTCGGCGTCGGTCGAATCAGACGTTCTAGCTTCTCTAGAAAGCGGCAAAAGCCTGGATCACGTGGTGATGGCGAGGCAAAGGAACAAAAGGGAACGCTTCAAAACAAAAGAATTCTGACAACGCCCTGTATAGAATGTCTGACTCTGAAAAGCAATAGAAAGTCTGTCTCTACCAATGTCTGACAGGTCAGCACGTTGTCTGGCTGAATTAGATAAGCCACCTTAACGGTTTATTTGAAATAAAAGTCTTCAGCATCGCTGGCGCAATGCACATGTTGGCCATTCAGTTCCAACGTTATGGATGTCACCTCTACAGCGAAGGTTACTTCACGCATATGCAGTGCCTGCATTTTCTTCTTTCCTGTTTTCCGGTGCTTCAGAAAGAAAACAAGAACTGGGATGATTTGGTTTCTGGAAAGGACACAATGTATCGATGATGGCGCGAAGTTTGAAGGAAAGCACGAGCCGCAAAGACAGCGCAAATATGCAGATCCACAAAAATTGCCTGCTGGTATGTTGCTGGTTGCGTTTTTTTGAAAACACAGAGATTCTGTGAAATGTGATACCAACAACGGGCAGTTCTTTCTTGAAAACATGGCCGTCGCTGTATTCCTCAGAATGTATACATCAAATTTAGAAGTGTGAACGCAATCGCAAGATGGTCAAAAACCAGAATTTTTTTGTAAATTAGAAAAAAATGTAACCAAAAATACACATTAACATATCAACAGAATTGAGCGACAAAATTTTCAAGTAGGATATTTTCCGACAAGCATTGCAAAGGTGCCAGCCTCAGTTGTGTGCTGTGGGGGGACTAGCACTCGGAATATTTGAACGCATGTTCAAATTCCGCGCATCAACAGGGCTGCAGCCTCTTATTTCCTGCAGCATGTGCTACGGGATGGAAAATGATCAGCGCAAACACTTATCAGAATTCAACAGCAAACTTCAATAAAGATTGATCGTCGAGTACGTTTTCTGAGGAACAACAGAAACAAACTAAGCATTCTACCAAGCATAGTTGAACTGTACCAACAGACATCACTCTAAGTTATCTGAGCGTGCGACAAACGATTATTACAGTAATCAGAGAAGCACACCACTGCGGTTATTTGCAGTTACGGAAACACGAGCTCAAAACCACGACAACTAATTGTACTACAACTTCAATGCCGATTGACGAACTCTAACTGTGCTCTAATCCTCCAACAGCAAATAATAAAGTGTACGCACCAAAACACTATCGATTCGACAGCTCAGATTTTTCGGTCACAAAGCTCGTTGTCTCGCATGGCAGAAGTAGGGCTAAAGGCTTTCAACAGCTGCAAATGACGCAGACTGGCAAGTCAGTAGACAGAGTGTGCGATTTATGACGTGACCTGGGCGAATAGAAACGAGGACATGTGCAATCCTGTGGTGTCACAGATCTGGGATCTTGGATGATTTTCTGGGTTTTTCTTCAGAAATCTGGGATTATTAAGGTTTGTTTGCCTAGCCTTGATGTAATACATGGGATGATTGATTAACTTTTTTATTTCTAGCCTCTTTTTTCTTTACATTATTTTGTACAGGTGCCTTCGTCTTTAGCGCAAATTATGAACAAGCAACCGATAGCGCATAAGCTCTAAATTAGTTTCTTCAACGGAGCGAAATCAACCCATATCAAGGGGAAGTTACGCATTACTGCGGCAATTTTGTAACTTATCACTATTGGAGGCATTAAACTCTCCAGATGGATAATTTTCACAAAATAAGTATACTAAAACTTTGAATCGATTCCAAATATAGAAGCAGTAGTTGCAATTTAGGAATAGCATCATTTGATGTACTTTCGGATCCATGTTTCGTGACAAAGGTTATAAAACACATGATATCGAACTGGTAACTTAACAATCAAACTAGCATTGTCTTGTGCAAAGCTTCACTGCGTACTAACTATCCAAGGATAGGGAGAGTCTCAATTGTTGTGAGACAAGCACTGCGCTTCTGACAAAGAATATCAATTTGCAGGTATTTTGCTGAGTCTAACGTTCAAAATAAAATAAAAGAGTGGAGAAACTGCTGCACATGCCTAGTTTGCTAGGATGGTTGAACCAACCCTTGCATAAGCAGCGTCAAAAAAGAGATATTGAGCAATAACATTTGCCGGCCTGCATGCATCAGCACTCGCTGGATTTTGGATCTACCACTTATAATGTGCATTGATTTCTTTTATTATACTTATATTGGATGAAAGCGAGAAACAGTTACAGTAGATAGCCATCAGAATATTCCCAATCAGTCGAACACCATTTTCAAGAGGAAAGTTTCAGCTTCTTTGAAGATACTAAAAATGGCCCCGATATTCATTACTTTGCTACGATTAAACGTCCCACCGACTTTTATGACAATAAGAAAATTAATGAAAATTTGCCATTACAGTAGGTTCAGCCCAATTGTCTTTTGTCGTGAACTGTCACAAATCTTTCACCGGATGTGTTATCATTAGCAAAATTGTCTTGTTGCAAAACCTCATAGTCTTCTATAGAGCAGTGGCAAAACATTGTTTCGTAGGCAAAAAAGTCACGGTCCGTTATCATGAGTTTTGTAATCTTTGTTTTGTAAGGTGAGTCAAACAACCGGGCTTTGTGTGTTCTATTGCAAAAATATTGGACATATGACAATTAACATAGCAATTAATGGCGAGTAAAACTTGTTACAATGAGCCGTAAGTTGTAAGACGTGCTTATCGTTTTTCTCAGTTAGTTTGCCTGTTTACGTATGGTTGTGAATATAGCAGCACTCTGTTCATCTGACTTATGAAAGAGTATAACAGTACAGTAAGCTAGAAAAAGGGTAGCGTTGACCGGCGAGTACGATAAACCATCACTGATCTTGGTAAAATTAAGGAGTCAAAAATCGTTTTCTCTACTTGTTGTTTGCGATGTCCTAAGATGTGATTTTGTTGTAGAGATCACGCCGAAAGTTGGATTGCGTTGAACGTGACTGGGTGAAATGCTTTCGGCCAGGTAACTATAGCACAAGCGAGTCATGCGATTCCACCATCCACAAACGTCTCATCGACATCGAATGGGACGATGAAGCCTGTGCCATGTTTCATTCACACGCATGGTCAGATTTGTGGATCAAGTGCAGTGAGTGTCTTCGGGGACTTTGGCAAAATATGGAGCTATTGTCACTACTTGAATTTCCTACAACGTATGTTGCTGAGTAAGGTTTCAGCCACGTACTGCAAAAGCATGCGTAATAAACACCACAGTCATCTTTGACATTAACATGACCGGGAAAAGGCCATACCACTTAAGCTGACCAACTTGCAACCTATGCTTTGAAAAATCTTCCAGATCATGAACACCAGACATATGGTTCGCAATAGTTGGAACCAGCTGTTGTTTGGAAATGAATAACATTTATTTACAAATGCATTTTCAATGTTTTTTTTCATTTGGTTTGTGCTAACTACATTGCCAATTTATATTTCATTTGAACTAAATTATTTTATAAACAAAAAAATGTTTTCACACAAGGCTAAAACCATAGGTAATGACGATTTTCAAGCAAAGATCTTAATTAATGTGGGGCAATTATACAAGAAAGATTTAAGAGCACTGCTACAAATATTACCTCGGTGCAATGAAGTCAAGTGACAGAGATACTAATGAAATAAGTCCAAAGAAAACAATTAGTTGGAACACACAGTAATTTAAGGTACAGGGTTGAAACTGGAAGATCCAGATCTCAAAGATTGGCTGCATCGTGACAGTGCGAATGAATCGTTTGATTGTTGCAAATGTCGCCAGACCATTCTTAGAAATAAAAACAAGTCCATGTTATTGCGACATAAAGATTCAGACAGACACAAAAGGTCATTTGCAAAGTTGATTCACTCAGGGCCCCGACATGGGGAGGTGCAGTCCCGGGGCGAGTCGAAAAGTGCCGCCACTCCTTAACACTTTTCGCTTCACACCTTTAGACATTGCGACAACTGAAAAGAGTTATCATTAATAATGAGAATTGTAATAAGTGATTGTAACCTTTAATAAAGCAATCATGTAAAAATATTTCTAGCTAGCCACGGTTAACAAAAGTACAGTAGATTTGGATTTATGAGATCCTGGGATTTCGATTTAAAAGGTAGCCTAATCTCAAACGGCTTCTGCTCAACTACTGTACGTTTCAAAACAATTCTGGTTGGAACAACTTAATGCAGCTCTTCCACCAGCTAAAACATCGACATTTTGCTTGTAATAATTCGTTTATAATTATAAAACATCTACTTAACTCTCTCTAAATCACTGCCTACTGTCAACTAATTTTTTTCAGTGTAGGCTAATCTTAACCTCTCTGTGAAAGGAATCCATACCGCACTGTTAGCCGGCCACATCACTCTGCATTATGTCAAGTTCTAGCTAACCTTCAGCATAAAATGACTCAATACTAACTGAAAGTTATCCTGCCTTCTCAAAGTATACCTAAGATGGCTTTTAACTGCAGCGATTGCTGTAGTTCCATTGAAGACAACGGAAAAATGACGCAACAATAAACCCCCAATTTTACAAATGGCCATTGAGCGATGGCAATTCCTGTATTATTATTATTATTAATGGTTTATTTTAAACACAACGGTCCAAATCACGCTAACACAAATTAATTAATTGAGGTAGTAACGTAAGCCACGGGCATGGGCGTCCGCAGAAATTTTTCCAGGGTGGGCAACGTCGACATTTTGTTTATCCTTTTCAGCTTGCTGACGATGCAGTGCAAATGGACGCTCACAAAACGTTTTGCCTCCTTCTACACCATAAAGAAAGAGCCCCATGTTACGGCAGCAGTCACCAAAATGCGTTTTTTGGCGGCAATAGCCAGGAATGAGAGTCGGAAGGATTTTTTCCAGAGGGGGACCAACCAGAGCCGTATCAGCCGCCCTCCGTACCCCCAGCTGAGGGGTACGCTGTCACAGGGGTCCAAATTTCAGTACCGTCGCCACGGAGTGGCTTTTGTGGGTTTAGCGCCCCAAACAAAGCTTCAACCCCCAGATTGAAATATGAAACACTAGAAATCAGTGAACTTTTCATCAATCGTTATTCTATTCCGTAATTTATAGACAGCAGTTCCTGCCGCTGTTACCTAGAATAACATCGCCTGATCATTTATGATACGTTTGTGAGGTAATGGGCCTACACGTATTTGATGCTTGAGCATATAGCGTCATCATATTCATTGCTTGAATTGTTGAACGTGAAGTTAGCCTACATGCCTAGTTGTATACGTCCAGAAGTCAGACTTCCATTTGATCAAAACGTATTTTGTGTGGTTGTTGTTGTGAAAAATGCATTATGCTAGCCCAAGCACTCTTCTCGCATTTTGTACTTCATAGAAGCAAGATACCTTTGGTGCTTACGAACAAAGTTGCACATTTGCGCAGCCTGCTGTTCAGACAGCAAGATGGAATTAAGAGTGTAGTTAGAAGATTTTATTAGGCAATCGATGGTAAACTTGTCCCAACAGAGTGGTACAGTTGGTGGATACGGATGTTAACCATGTTACGTCGACGTAGGCCTTAGTCTATAATTATTAACATTTATATCTTATTTGAGATACAAAATGTCAGTAATATAATCATCAGGAGATTAACAAGCCTAGACATCAGAAAGGTTTATGGATGCGTATTTCGGTCAGGAAAAGCACGGTGTGCATGCAAAATTATTTTCAGCTAATGAACAAAGCCTTCATCGGGACGCTTTGACCGGCCTCAAGATTGTTCCTACGGTAACAGTGTCTTCCTAACTGAACGATAGTCTTGATACTGGTTTCCTGCAAATTTTTCTTAACATTTGCATTTCATTACATCTGCAAATAATCTTCGTTAATTAAATGACAGTGATTCAGACCCAATTCGTTTTCTTAAGCTCGTTCAAAAATTTGTTTGCAAACTATGAGCCTCTTACGAGTATTTGCGGGAAAATATTTGATAATTTTATTATTAATGCGCACGATTTGCAAGTACTGTGCAGTGAATTCAATGTAAATGTTCAGAATGTCTAGCCCCATGCACAAACATGAAGCCCCAAAATGAAGACTTTCTGGCAACGGTTCTGCCGAAAATGTGTCGGCAAGTGAAACTAAAAATAGTGAAATAGGAAAAAATAAAAAATGGGGATATTTTGTTGTGAAGGTCATCGGCCTCGGGATGTACCATAACGTTGAAATACTTGTTTGGAAGCCACTAATAGGGGCCCGTGTATACATTTTGAGGGGATCAAATGTTTGGCCGCTACGGAACTGGCGCCAACCATGGTGAAATTTTATTTTACTCGCCCGAAACTAATAAGAGAACAATCTTTTTAGCTAAACATTTAAATAGGAAAATATAAAATTTCAAACTCCAGGGGATACTTCTCATGCTTCTATCCACGCATTATAAAACTACGTGGCTTACCGCTATCAGCATTTACTGCCTCACAGCATTACCTGCCACGGATGTCTGTGTTCAACAGTCACATGCGGCAAAAGGTCTACTACCGTAACTTGAAGCAAATAAAGGACAACAGCAGAACAATCAGCTCGGAACTTTGGAACTTCCCTTTGCAGGCAAAGGAGCGGACATTAGTGACCTGCAAACTGCATGACACCAGAACAGTGAACCTGGCTGTTGTGCAGTCAGTGCCATACCTGAAAATAAACTGTTGCTGCAAAAATTAAATCAAGTAATCGGATCTAACCTAAAGCCATTGGATTTACTAACATTTTTGGTTCTTAGTTCTAATTTCCAGAAAGGGGCAAATGCCCGTTTTGCCCCCTTCCCCTGCGGACGCCCATGGTCACGAGTTAAAGCAAAGTCAAGCCTTTCAGGACGGAATTTGTTATTTCATAACAATGGATCATCAGGCTGGAGTTAATTTTGAAAATTTCACTGAAGTGAAATATCGGGACATTTCGGTAACCTGGACAAACGTTTAAACTGGGACAGTCCCGGCCAAACCGGGACGTATGATAGGTCCAACCTAAACCAAAATCTAAAACCTAAACCCAAATCTAACTTCAGGTTCATTCGTGAAAGACCATTTGCTATTCCTTGTTTTCACCAAAAGTGCCGCCCTCCCTAAAAGTGCCGCCCCGGGGCATTGCCCTCCCACCCCCACCTCGTCGGGGCCCTGGATTCACTAAGATGTTTTGTCGCTTGTCCAGATAGTAGAAAGATTCACCTGATTGTGTTAATCCTCCAACCTGGGGGTTTCTGTTCAAATCCGGGTTTTTGATGAGTCAGTATGGAGTTTTCAAAAAATCTCATTGGCATCCCTGTTGCAGTCATCGTTGCAGTGGGCACGAAGAAGCAACGAATTGTCGAGCCAAGAAGGTCGCGACGTTATACAACAAATGCTGTCAAACAAGGCTATGACTGGAGACAGAACTAAAATATAAAGCTGGACTGTGCATTGTCACGTGTAAAGGCGAGGTGGTGATAATTGTAAAGTATGGAACTGCGGATAAGAATTCGAAGCGGATCACTGCATAAATTGCGAATTGTTTTAAAAAAGAAAACGAAAAAGCTGATTAAAAGATCCTGCATTTTTCTACTGAAACAGAAAATCACCTGAGATAAAACTAATAGTGAGATACAGTGTCGTTTAAACAACTCTACATCAGAAATAATCGACTAGTTGACGAAACCAATATCGTTGCAGCCCAGGGCCATATGTCGTCTGTCATATCCAAAATAACTCAAAGCTGCCTCACATGTTAATGGAGTCTCTGCGTGTCGTAAGTGCAAGCACTTGCAAATAAAAGGCAATTTCATCTTAAAAAGTAGAAATAAGCTTCATATAATAGCTAAGTGGTGTCTCACTCAAGGCCCTTTAGAGAAAAAAATGTGCTGGTGCGAGTCTTGTTATGGGCCGTCTTGTAAATTATTAAACCACAATTTATTAAGAACTTCATTAGCTTTTGAACATTAACACTAGGAAATGATATGCTTTATTTATTTTGCATTATAACAATTTTCCAATGATATCACTTAATGTCACAGGTCTCACAGAGATCTCAATGAATATGCTCATAACCAGCGTTGCAGAGTCGGAGGAAAGCTATCGGACTCCGACTTTACAAAATTTCCGACTCCCAACTTTGCAAAAGTTCCGACTCCGACTCCTTTACATAAAGGGATGAAATTTCGCTCTTAAATCAGTGGAAAACATTAAGCAAAAAGAAATCTCTGTTTCAAAAAAAGTTTTAAAAGAAATTGTACCATTTCAATAGGAACTCCCAATTCAGGAGTGTGATGAAGGAAATGATGAAATTGGACATCCGAAATGGGAGTCGGACAAAAAAAAGCCGACTCCGGCCCCCAGTGTTGTTAGAAATCCGACCCCACCCATAAACCTCCGATTCCTTACGTCTCCGACTCGGACCCGCTACCCTGCTCATGACACAGTTTTACGAATTTTCACAACTGTACAACAAATCGAACAATCCCAGTAGACTGTAGAATTTCTTAAAAGGAAAATAAGTAATCCAGTAAACCTAGTACAGGAATAGAAAGACAAAAATTCCTCGTTCTGGAATGGATTCTAGCAAGTTTTTGACAGTTTCCTTGATTTGCTATCCTGATACAATACTGGAATAATGGCCTGTTTCTATTAGTTTGGTCCTGGTGTTTCCATCGTGCCCGCAGAGACTCGATTGCAACAGGTGTAGGAGCAAGCAAATTTTGGGGAATGCGAAGGAATTTTGCCCGGAATCTCCCAAACTTGTTCGAAAAATACTTTTAAAAATGTCTTAAAAAATGCTGTTCATGTCAATTCGAGCGCCATTATTTTCAAATCAAAGCATGTTGGGTGCCATTTTTGCTCAGATTTTCAGGGAGTTTTAGAAGGTTCTCAGAGATATTTCCCGGATTTTAGAGGATATTGACCGGATTTTATGGGATTTTACCCGGATTTTCAACAAATCAAAGCTTTTGTTAGTGCGGTTGCTCCCCCTGCACCCCCGCCTCCTTCACCAGTGGCCATAGCGACCAAAATACACGCAGACTGAATCATAACTCATCTTGTTTCAAGCTATTTCGGAAGCTTCGCCTTGCAAGAAGTTACATATACATGAAAGCGACTTTTTCTTTGGTGCTAATAATCGTTAGCTGGCGTTGGGATATAGTAAGTTCTTGTTGTTTGTGCAGTAAGTTTTGAGGGTTCAGCATGTGCATGTAGTTGAGCAAGACGTATTGTTTTATTTGTCACGGTTGGATGTGCGCGTTTTTTTCAGTTCAGTCTTGAGGTGGTTTTCTTTCTCTGACCTTGTTTTGGCCTTTCAACGTTTCACACCTGTTAGCATTGTTTGCAGATGATAGGACTGACAATGCGCAGTGCTACGTGAAATTGATTTTCTAGTAAAAATTTGTGCTTGATTCCTTGCTTCTTTCACGTGTGGAGTGAAGTTACTTGAACACAGATGTGTGCCTGTATGAATCATCGCAAAAAGACGAAAGCAGAAGTAATTCGGCTGATTCGTCGAAAGCCTATAGAAAAACTAGAGCTTTTATTTGCTGAGTTGGTCCTGGTGGTGCAACACAATTTTTGTAACCGCGGCTTAGCTACTGATCACAATTTTTGTAACCGCTAGCTGCAGAATTTTTCTCCACCATCAGGATATGTCCTTCTCATGCCTGGAATGACTTTTCTTTCTATTACGTCAATGTATTTGTCATCATATCTTCAATTGGCATAAGTGAACCTACTCTAGAAAAGTTAAAAATTCTCCAAAACATCTTATTTTGGGGAAGCTTTACTACCTCTGTTACAGCCAGTAACATTAGTTGTTGCGGAACTTTGTTTAACGCGACTTTTACGGTTCAAGACATTTGACACAAGATACACGGTTTACACGAAGCAGCGCGACCCTCGTCGCCCAAGCTGCTACAC